>Ga0070740_10000767_pt1 | contig 55534 bp, 46 predicted proteins | sample Coa_R2_FD_67286 | JGI IMG/M metagenome (GOLD analysis project Ga0070740, IMG submission 67286) | Surface soil microbial communities from Centralia Pennsylvania, which are recovering from an underground coalmine fire - Coalmine... | ecosystem: Environmental > Terrestrial > Soil > Unclassified ... | reverse complement strand
AGAAAAATATCTACTGGGAGAATTGAGCCCAGAAGCTCGCGAGGCATTCGAAGAACACTACTTCGGCTGCGAAGAATGCGCCGCCGACCTGCGCGCCGCCGTCGTCTTTGTCTCTCAGGCCCGCAAGGAGCTTGCCCGCCCGGCTGTCGTTCCAATTCCGGCTGCCGCTCCCGCAAAAGAACCAAAGCGAAAGCTCTTCGATATTTCAGCATTTCTGCGTCCGGCATTTGCCGTGCCCGTTATGGCGGCGATGCTTCTGGTAATAGGGTTCCAGAACACCGTTACGTTTCCGCATCTGAGGCAGCAAGCCTCCATTGCATCGCAGCCGCAGATTCTGCCTTCCGTAACATTGGTGGACGGACAAAGCCGCGGCGCTGAAATCAGGACAGTAACGACAAAGCCTCACGAGGCTTTTCTGCTGTCTGTAGATGTGCCTGCGGACAGCCGGTTTTCCGGATACATCTGCTCGTTGCAGTCGCCTTCGGGCAAGACAGTCTGGCAACTCCGCATCTCGCCGTCCCAGACAGCAGATACAGTCCCCATTCAGGTGCCTGCTGACACAACCGAAGCCGGCGAGAATTCGCTGCTCATCCAGGGTGTACCATCAGATGCGCAGAACAGCGCGCCCGTCGATCTTGTGAAGTATCGTTTTCTTTTGCAGATTCGCTGAATGAAGAGGCTAAATATATCGTCATTCTGACGACCAGCGGGAGGAAGAATCTCAAGGCTATATCGTTCGATAAAAATAACTTAGAATGGCACTGCTTTAGAGTCTTGTTCCCCATTCACTTACAACTTCCCCCAGAAACGGAAAGGTTATGGCTGAAATCCCCGCAGACGATCCAATCCAGAGGCATTTTCTCTATCATGCCGATGCCAACCCTATCGGCGGAACCATCCATCGCCCCTTCAACGGTTTCGTTCCCTCCCGCACATCTGTGTCCCTTCCACTTGTCGGAGGCTTTATCGAGAGGCAGCACAAGGGACGCAAGTGGAAAGACATCGTCAGCTATGAAAGCGAGAGCACGCATGTCTCCGGCGCAAAGAAGGATGACCCGGATGGCCCCTGGACAACGCAGGTCAGCGCCACTGTCACTGGCCTGAACATCCTCGAAGTCATTACAGCCGATAAAATCGTCGCCCAGCTTTCAGTAGCGCACCCTCACGATGGCGGCGAGCCAACGATTTCGGTCATCGGATCGCAATTCGAGAACCTTCGCATCAGCGGCAAGAAGATCGAGCCGGTCATTCGTTATGATCTCTTCTCCGAGCACGACGGCTCCTCAGAACAAGATCCAAAGAAGCGCTATCCGAAAAAATCATGGCTGCGACAGGAAAAGTTTTTAGAGAAAGCCACCGCGCAGAAGGCCCAGGCCAAAGACAAATACGCGAAGAAATATAATGGGAAGCCGTTGCCCGGTTGGGTACGCCACCATTTCCATTGGTTTGACTCAGAACAGGGGCTGAATGATAGAGACTATATCGTATGCTCCCTGATCGACCACTTGCCCGAATTGCCGGAAGGTTTCCCTGGCGTAGTCTGCGGCAATGCGATCCACATATTCGATTTCGGCAAGGTCTTTTTCGGAGAAGTCATCGTCCACCACAAGACGTTCACTGTATCGATGATCCGGGCACAGTTGGGTTCGCCGGTCGGAGGAGGAATCTCTGCCGCTACGGTGCGCTCCAATGGTCAAAGCGATCCTCCAGGAGGGGGATAGCCCTGGCTATCTTTCTGCTTACCCCTTTCTGGGGTTGTGGAAAGAGCCATATTTCTCACCCCGAGGCTCTCTATTCACAGGTAGTGAGCCTCTTTCGGCAAGGCAATCTTGCTGAAGCACACAAGAAAGCTCAGCAGGCAACCGAGCTTCTGTCGAAACAGAATGCTGAATGGGCATGGAAATTCCGCCTTGTGGATGCAAGCGTTTTATTGCGACAGGGCAAAAGTAGTGCTGTGTTGTCTTTGCTTTCAGAAGAACCGCCGCCTGATCTGGGTAAATCAGATATAGGGATTCGGCGGATACTGATTCAGGTTTTTGCTTATACATCCTTGGGGCAGCGGCAGAACGCGGACCGTGCTCTCCGCCTCGCTGAAACGTTGTTTGCAGACAACCATTTCTCCTTCCTGAATGATGATCCGATTTTCAGAGCTGGAGTATTCAGGGATTGGGGCGAGGTCTATCTCGAAAGAGGGGATCTTGCTCATGCTGAAGAAATGTTTCATACAGGCCTGAACCTGGTCCGCCAACAAAACGACTACCAGAAACCATCAACGTTGCTGAACCTTGGCGTTGTTGCCTTAAGGCAGGAGCACTTCGATGAGGCACTGGATTGGTTGGCAGAGGCGGCGAAGTCAGCTCAAACTATAGGTGCACGCGTATTACTGGAGAAATCCCAGGGAAACTTAGGATGGGCGGACTACAAGCTCGGAAATTTTGAGCAAGCACTGGAGAAGTTCCGCAATGCGGAGCAGGAGGCCAGAGCCTTAGGCGCGATGCCGGACCGCATAGAATGGCTGAATGATATTGGCCTCTGCCTTTATCGCCTGGGACATGTGCAGGAAGCAGAAGAATATTACAAGAATGCTCTCAGTATCGCGGAAGACTTTCACAGCCCGGAAAAAGAGATAGAAGCGCACACAGCCCTCGCCGAGCTTTTCTTGCAATCAGGTGATATGAATTCAGCCGCGCAACATACAGAAAAAGCCCGCAGTATTGCGCGCTCTTCGGGACGTACTTTCGATGAAATGGATGCCCTCTTCCTCCAAAGCCTCATCGCCATCCGCCAGGAAAACACAAATGCGGCCACAGAGACTCTTGTCAGTCTCGATCAGAACCCTGCAATCAGGCCTTCTCTGCGATGGCAGGTAGAGGGCGCCCTGGCGAACGCCTATGAGGAAAAAAATCAGGCGATACCTGCCGATAAATGGTATCGGCAATCCATTACGACATTTGAGTCGCAAAGAAGAACCATCCAGAGAGAGGAATCGAAGCTCCCCTTCTCCACCAACGCCGACAAGCTTTACGACGACTACGTCCGCTTCCTGGTAAACCACAACAAGACCAACGAAGCCCTGCAATGGCTCGACCTCGGTCGCGCAAGCACACTCGAAGAAGGATTAGGCGTAGCCTCGCCAGACTTCAATGCCGCAGTTAAAAAAAAGCCTGATGCGCCTGAAATCGCACGTAGACTCCACGGCACCATCCTGATCTACTCTCTTGCGCCGGAAGAGTCTTACCTCTGGGCCGTGAATGCATCAGGAACGCGCTTCTTCAAGCTGCCCCCACAGGCGGAAATCGATAGCCACGTCAAAAAGTACCAACGCGCTATCCTCGGCTCGCGCGACACGCTGGCCGAGTCCTATGCCGACGGCATGGCCCTCTACAAAATTCTGGTAGAACCCGCCGCCAAGCTAATTCCGAAAGGCTCGCCCGTCTTCATCATCCCCGACGGCAGCCTTACGACACTCAACTTCGAAACGCTGCTCGCGCCCGGCGGCGGCATCCACTACTGGATTGAGGACGCAACCATCACCAACGCCAGTTCGCTCAAACTGCTCGCCGCCTTCCATCCTGAAAAACACACGAACACCCCGAAAAAGCTACTGTTGATCGGCAACCCCATCTCCCCCGATGAAAAATTCCCCAACCTGCCCAACGCCTCAGCTGAAGTCGCAAATGTAGCCCGCCACTTCCAGCCCGCAGAAGAAAGCATCTTCGTCCAGAAGCAGGCCTTGCCTTCCGCATATGTCAGCAGCAATCCGGGCAACTACTCCCTGATCCACTTTGTAGCTCACGGGACCAGCAGCAGCGCCAGCCCGCTCGATTCGGCCATTGTGCTGACGCGCAACCCCGCCAACCCCGACTCCTTCAAGCTCTATGCCCGCGATGTCATCCAGCATCCGCTACACGCCGATCTGGTCGCTATCTCCGCCTGTTACGGGTCAGGATCGCGCGTCTATGGCGGCGAGGGCCTCGTCGGCCTCTCCTGGGCATTTCTGCGCGCCGGGGCGCATTACGTTATCGGCTCATTATGGGAAGTCAGCGACTCGACTGCGCCCCAGATCATGGACCGCATGTACAGCGAAATCGCCACCGGCCGCTCCCCGGACGCCGCATTGCGCGACGCGAAACTCTCCATGCTCCATTCACAGAATGTCTTCCGCAAACCGCTCTACTGGGCCACTTTCCAGCTCTACGGCGGCGCTTAGCGCATCACTGGAATTGTCATCCCAACCGAAGCGCCGGAGGCGCATAGCGGAGGGACCTGCACTTTACCTTGCTTCGCTCGTGCAAATCGCTCAAAACCGTTACAAAAAATTTGTAACGCTTGCATTACTCTCGTCACCATATTTCCGAAAACAGCAAAAAGGCCAGATTCCAATGAAACACGGCTGAAGCCAAAGTCTTTTTGCTGTGGAAATTGCTGCATCCAAAATCAAGTTTTTGACGCACTGCTTTTCATCTCTCAACCCACCTTGCTGCAGGAGGAGAAATGTCGTTCAGTCAACAAAACAAAGACAGCAACGCCCAATGCCCCACTTCCCGCGATCTGCCCGCAACCGATAACGACCGCAAGATATCTGACGAACAAGCCGATCTGGAAGACGACTCGCTCGTCGAGCATATTCTCGATTTTCTCGATAACTATCCAGCCTGCTGCGCGCAAGCGCCGCTTGCAGGATGCGCCTGAACTACTCCGTCTCCTGCATCATTCCTGCCGTAACCACGCGGTGCTGCACATAGTTATACGGAGGGACCGTGTGCCCGCGCAGAATGGCCACTCCCAGTTGGATCAGCCGCGGCCCGTAGGTGTGCGCTTCGTGTGAGATGGAGCCGATGATCGGGCTTTGCGGCTTTTTCAGCTCCTCCAGCACCTCCGGGATGCAGTCCTGCCCGACAATCGCCACATTCTTTTCGCGCTGCGAATCGAGCGTCGCCTGCAATGCGCCCATGGCGCTGGTGTCCGTTGCCGCGGCAATCAGAATGCGGTCGGTGCGCGCATGCCGCTTGAAAAAATCTCCCACCACGCGCGCGCTTGTCTCGCGCATCCCGCGCCCGTCCAGACGAACAAATGACTCCTGCGCAATCTCCGGCAGCAGCGAGCGAACGCCTTCAAATGCGCCCGTAATACGGCTCTGGACAAATGCGCCGGCCTCGGCCACATCCAGTCCCAGCACCCAGTCTACTTTTTTCTTCCACTTCGAAATGGCATGCTGCGCCAACAATTCACCCGCCTCAAAGCCGACTTGAAAATTGTCCACGCCAAAATAGCTGGCATGCGGATGCGGAATATCAATGGCAATCAGCGGAATTCCAGCCCGCGAAATAATATGCGCAATCGACGGCGCAACATGCTCCTCGATCTGGAATTCGATCACCAAGTCCACGCCTTCCTTCACAAACTCCCGCGCATTCTTGACCGCCGTGTCCGCATCGTAGCGGTTGTCGCGCACCATCAGCTCCACGCCCGATGCAGCCGCCGCCGCGCGCAGGCTGCTCGTCACCGCCTCAGAAAAAGGCATCTCGGCGCTCTGTCCCGCAAAGCCAAAGCGCATCTTCTTGGGCCGCGAAACCAATCGGTAAGACCCATCCTGGGACTGCGCCACATAACCGCGATGCACAAACGTCTTCAGAATGCGATAAACGCTGGTTTTTGAAATATGCGAACGCTGGTAGATGGCCTCAAGCGTGATGGGCCGTTTCTCCGCTTCAAGCAGTTCCAATATGTCCAGCGCCTTGGAAAGAATAGGGATGAGATACAGCCGCTTGATTTTCTGTTGGGCCAATCGAGACGTGCCTCCGGAAACCGTAAGTATAGCAGCGACCGCTATGAATGCCGCTCCGCATCTCTTTGCGCGGAAAGCGCCAGCAGGCTCCGGACCTCTTCATCCTCAACTTGTGAAAAGTCCCGGTAAAACAACCCCACCGCCGGAAAATAATCCGATACCTTCAGACACACAAACTCCGCCACCGCTTCCATCTCGCTCCGCGCATGCGGCGGGGCCACCGGTGCCGCTACAACAATCTTCGCCGGCTGGTGCGCCTGCAATACCTGTATCGCCGCTTGCATGCTCGATCCGGTAGCAATGCCGTCATCCACCACAATCACCTGCATGGCCGCCAGCCTCAGAGCAGATTGCCGGCTCCCGAACATCTCCTCGCGACGCCGCAACTCTTCTTCTTCCCGAGCAATCACCGCCGCCAGTTCCTGTTCTGTAATCCCAATCTGGCGAATCAGTGCATAGTCCAGAACCTTGATTCCACCAGCAGCAATCGCCCCCATAGCAAGCTCCGGCTGCCCAGGCGCTCCCAGCTTCCGCACCAGCAGAACATCCAGCGGCAGATGCAGCGCCTGCGCAATCTCAAAGGCCACAGGCACTCCGCCGCGCGGTAGTCCAAAGACCATTGCATCCTTGCGGTCCGCATACGCAGTCAGCCTCTGGGCAAGGCGCTGACCCGCATCTCTCCTGTCGCGGAACATAAGCTTCTCAGCCACAGATTGAACCCCTGACGCGCCTGATTGCAAATTCTTCAGGCGCTCTTAATCTTGAAAGTGGGACACTGAAACAGGACCAAATGCGCGTACTTCTCATTGAGGACGAAACCCGCCTGGCCGAAAACGTGGCCGCCGCGCTGCGCGAAGGTCCCGGCTTCGCCGTTGATACCGCAGAAGACGGAGAAATTGGCCTCTATCTCACGCAGGACGCCTGCTATGACCTCATCATCCTCGACCTCATGCTGCCCAAACTCGACGGCCTCAGCCTTCTGAAAAAGATGCGCGCTGCCGGCGACCGCACGCCAGTCCTCATCCTCACTGCGCAGGGAGAAACGCGCTCCATCATCGAGTTGCTCAACTCCGGGGCCGACGATTATCTGAGCAAGCCCTTCGATCTCGGCGAATTGATCGCCCGCGTCAAGGCCCTCATCCGCCGCGGCAAAGGCGCTGCGCATCCCACACTGAACGTCTCCAATATCGAAGTCAACACGCTCGAGCAGACCGTCCGACGCTCAGGACAGATCATCGATCTCTCGCCGATGGAGTACCGCATCCTTGAATACCTGATGCACCGTCCCCGCGTCGTTGTCTCCAAGCGTGAGCTGCTCGAACATCTCTATGACTACAACTGGGAGCATCACTCCAACGTGATTGAGGCCCATGTCTCGAACCTGCGTAAAAAGCTCGATGCCTCCTCTGCGCAGCCCAGTATCGAAACATTGCGTGGCCGCGGATACCGCCTGATCACCGCATGAAGACCTGGTCCATCTCGCGAAGACTCATCACCACCGTCCTGCTGGTCGAGTTGATCTCTGCCGTCTGCGTTACCGGCATGGCGTGGTTTTATGAGCGTCACACCCACTTCCGCTCGTTTGACGTCATGCTGCGCGGGCGCGCCGATTCGGTGCTGGGATCGGTTCAGGACGCCGACGATCCAGCCGACAACGTCATACTCGACAAAAAGGATCTTGCCGTTCCCGACGAAGATATTTACGAGGTCTGGGATGAAAAAGGCACATTGCTGGGCCGCTCGCTCAATTGGGCCGGGACCGCTCAGGGCTCCTTCGCCGTAAACAAAGATGGCTACCGCAATCTGAATGTGAGTGGAAAGCCTTACCGTTTCCTGTTGCTGCATGGTCTGCGCGTCGTTGATCCCGGCGACAAGAACGGCGGTGTTCCGCATCACCTGACCATCATCTATGGCTCGCCGACGAAACACGTCTGGCATGCCGTCATAGACGCGGTGCAGTTTTACGCAATGGCCGGCCTTGTGCTTCTGGTCGCCACCGGGATCATCATGGCATGGTTATTGACCCGCAGCCTGGCTCCTCTGCGGTCGCTGGCAGCGCAGGCGGCTGGCGTTTCCGTGAATGCATGGAGTTTCAGTCCGCCGGAAGAAGCGCGGGCCACAAAGGAGCTTGCGCCTTTAGTCAGTGCCCTTGAAACAACTCTGCAGCGGCTGGAACGCTCGTTCTCTCAGCAACGCCGCTTCATCAGCGACGCCGCCCATGAATTAAAAACCGGAGTTGCTGTCGTAAAATCCTCGCTGCAATTACTGCGCATGAAAGAGAGAAGCGCCGAAGAGTACCAGGCAGGCCTTGAGCGATGCGAAGCCGACTGCAGCCGTATGGAGGAGATCGTCGCCAAGATGCTCACGCTGGCGCGCGTCGAAAATCATGAGACCGCCAACGCCCAACCAGACAGATCCACCAATGTCTCTGAAGTCCTACATCAGGTCATGGAGCAGTTCAGCTCTATGGCCGATCTCCGCGGCATTCAGATCGTCCGCTCATCGCGCGGACCTTTTTATGTTGCGCTCAAAGCTGAAGACTGCGGGCTGCTGTTATCCAACCTGCTGCTCAATGCCCTCCAGCACAGCAGCCGCGGCTCGCAGGTCATGATCCTCGCCAGAGAAACTGACAGTCAGGTGGAAATACGTTTTGAAGATCAGGGCGACGGAATCTCTCCTGAAGCTCTTCCCCACATCTTCGAGCGCTTCTACCGCGGCGACCCATCGCGCAATCGCAATACCGGCGGCACCGGCCTCGGCCTCTCCATCTGTAAAGCGATCGTAGACGCCGCAGGCGGCGAAATCACCATCGACAGCACCATAGGGCTGGGAACAACCGTGGTAGTCCGCCTCCCGATAGCAGTAGTAAATCCCTCAGCGGCACCCTCCGCACAGGTGAATGCCGAAAACCTGTTCTGTGAATAACACGAATCAGTCTGTGCCCTGTACTACTTGTCCCGCGCCACCACAAAATCCGGAACCCAGAGCAGAGCTCGTTTGAAATCTGAATCTGGTAGCTCGGCGAGTGCCCGGCGTGCTGTTTCCGCATGCTGGAAGGCCATGTTCATGGCGTAATCTACGGACTGATAACGGCAGAGAATAGCGAGAATCTCATCGTGCGCCACGCGTTCAAAGTTCTGATCGGTGAGCACGGTGAGAATGGCATCGCGTTCCACTGCTGAGCCGTGTTCCAGCGCATGAATGACCGCTAACGTAGCCTTACCTTCGCGCAGATCGCTGGCTACGGGCTTGCCGAGAACCTCTTCGCTGGCCGTGAGGTCGAGCACATCATCGACAATCTGAAACGCCATGCCAAGCGCACGGCCATAATCGCCCATGGCCTGTTCAGCGCTGCCGTTTACTTTGGCGAGCACTGAGCCGAGGCGCATGGAAATTTCAAAGAGACAAGCCGTCTTGCGATAGATGAGGTCGTTGTATTCCTGCTCGGTAACTGGACGCCCCAGCGTTTCCATCTGCAGCAACTCGCCTTCGACCATCTGCTGCGTCAGGCCGATCAGTAGATCAAGCACTCGAAAATTGCGCTCTTCGAGCGCTACACGAAAGGCCTGCATGTAGAGCCAGTCGCCGGCGAGCACGCATTTGGCGTTTCCCCACGTCGTGTTGGCTGAGGGCCGCCCGCGCCGGGTGTCCGCCGAATCAATGATGTCGTCATGAACGAGCGTAGCCGTATGCACCATTTCGACTACCGCGCCGAGCCTGACCATGCCGTGTCCTGTGTAACCCTGAGACTTGGCGGAAAGCAGCAGAAGCGAAGGCCGGATGCGCTTGCCGCCACCTTCGCGCAGGTAATCGGAGATTTCCGTGATGGCCTTGACGGAGGAAACGGCGTCATCTCCGAACTCGCGCTCAATAGCACGCAGATCGTCATGCAGCAGGTCGAAGACCTCTTTCGCCGTCGCTATGGTAGTGGTGCTCAATGGCTCTCCGCTCGTACTCAAAAACTGCGTCTCATGCTTTCTTTAATTCGACCGGTAGTTGGTGAACTGCATGTCGATGCCGAGGTCTTTCCCCTTCAGCATTGCAATCACTTCCTGTAGAGTATCGCGATCTTTGCTGCTCACACGAACGGTATCACCCTGGATCGATGCCTGCGCCTTCTTTTTTGAGTCCTTGAGGATGCGGACGATCTCTTTAGCTTTCTCGGTCGGGATACCCTGCTGCAGCGTAATTTTTTGGCGCACGCTCGATCCGGATGCTGGCTCGACCTTGCCGTAAGTAAGGGCTTTAAGAGAAATACCGCGCTTGACCAGCTTTTGCGCCAGGATTTCCTTCACTGCTTCGAGCTTGTACTCGTCTGCCGATGATAGCTGGATGGCGTCATTGCCTTCGAGCTTGATCTCGGAGTGCGAGTCTTTCAAATCGAAGCGAGCGCGCAATTCCTTGCTGGCCTGCTCAATGGCGTTGCGCACTTCCTGGAGGTCCACTTTGCTTACGATGTCAAAGGAGTTGTCTGCTGCCATAACGCCTTACCTCAAAACCACTGACTTCAGTGTGCCATGTCCGCGGCAATACTGAAAAACCGGTAAAAATTTTCCGAAGTGCGGAAAGCTATTTCCTCAGTCGGCATACTGCGAATTTCGCCCAGCTTTTCCGCTACTCCGGCCACCCAGGCAGGCTCATTTCGCTTGCCGCGATTGGGCACAGGGGCAAGAAAAGGCGCATCGGTTTCGATCAGCATGCGGTCAAGCGGGACCTGCGCGGCCACATCTCGAATAGGCTGCGCCTTGGGAAAAGTAATGTTCCCGGCAAAGGAGATAAGAAAGCCGCAATCCATCGCGCGTCGCGCGTGGTCCCATTCGCCGGTAAAGCAGTGCAGGATGCCGCCCAGACCGTTCGGCGCCCATTCGCTTTCGATCATTTCAAGCGTGTCATCCCACGCATTGGCGCTGTTGTCTGAAGGACGGCAATGGATGATGATTGGCTTTTTGTGGGCGGCGGCGAGCTCCATCTGCCGGCGGAAAACGGTCTTCTGCGTTTCGCGCGGCGAGTGGTCATAGAAGTAGTCGAGACCGATCTCGCCGCATGCGATGATCTCAGATTCTTTCAGAAGCGCATCCAGTTTGGTAAGCGCAGCCTCATCGCAGAGCTGCGCCTCATGAGGATGAACCCCGGCGCTGGCGAAGATGCGCGGCGTTTCCGGCCTGCCCGCGTATTCACGGCTCAGTTCAAGAGCGCGATGCATCGTATCAGGGCCTTCGCCGATGCCGATAGAAAGCACCGTGCGTACACCTGCCTGCCACGCGCGCGCAAGCAGAGCGTCGCGGTCTTCGTCGTAGCGTGGGCTGTCGAGATGGGCGTGGGAATCGACTAACACGGGTGGTCTTTAATCCCTCAATCCATTAGTTCCAGTTGTTGTCAGCCTTGCAACTACTTCAACCGTGCCCCGATCTCCACGTCTTCGAGAAATCCAGCCAGAACCGGTTTGCCCTTTTCGCCGATGGACGCGGCGACGATCATGCCGTTTGACTCAAGTCCGCGCAGTTTGCGAGGCGCGAGATTGGCGACGATCACGACTTTCCGGCCAATCAGCGATTCCGGCTCATATGCTTCGGCGATTCCTGCAAGAATCTGGCGTGTTTCGTAGCCGAGATCGACTTCAAGCCGCAGCAGCTTGTCGGCTTTGGGAATACGCTCGGCGACTTTCACCTGGGCGACGCGCAGTTCGACCTTGGCGAAGTCGTCGATGGTGATTTTTTCGCCGGCAGCAGGCGGTTGTGCAGGAGCCGAAACTGCGGGCACCTGCGGTCCGCCGGTAATGTCATTTCTGATCGCTTCCGAGAATGCCGCCACGGTACTGCTTTCGCTGGTCGATTCCGACATGGCTACGGCCAGTCCGTCCACGATGGATTCGAGCCTTGATGTGTGGTGCTTTGGGGGGATGGGCGTCGTGTCCTGGCCTGCCGCTCTTGCTATGCCTGCAACTTCAGCGGGAGCGGGGACTGCGGCTGGCTGATCTTCTGGTTTGGAAGTGTTGTTTTGCTGTTCGATTTCCTGCATACGTGTAATTGCGTCCTTTTCCGCGCGTGGGAAGACGGGGCCTAGTTCTCCAAGCTTGGTGCCCGGCTTCAGGTCTCCCCATTCGAGATTTTTCAAATCGGCTTTCTTGATGTCGCCGAGTCCGAGCTGCGCCCAAACTTTTGCTGCTGCGTCGGGAAGAATGGGATAGACAAGCGCGGTGATGATGCGGATGGCCTCTGCAGCAGTGTAGAGAATGTCTGCCCGGTATTGCCGCATATCAGCTTCGCTTATATCTCCATGCGCCTTCCAGGGGGCGCGGGCGGTTAGAAAGCCGTCCACGCTGGCAATCAGGTTCCAGACCGACTCCAGCCCCTTTGAGAAATTCAGCGCGTCAAACTCTTTGCCGAAAGTTGTAATGTTCGTGGCGGCATCTTCGCACAGCCCTGAATCGCATGCAGCCGCGGCAGGAATAGCGCCGTCAAAGTATCTCTGAATCATCGCCAATGTGCGGCTGGCAAGATTCCCGTAGCCGTTTGCCAGATCAGAGTTATATCGCTGCACCAGCGCATCGAAGGAAAAGCTGCCATCTTGTCCAAAGACAATTTCGCGAAGCAGGAAATAACGCAGTGCGTCTGCTCCAAGTACATCGAGTATGGTCTCCGCCCGCACAATATTCCCACGCGACTTCGACATCTTGCTCTCTTCAAAGAGCAGCCAGCCGTGCGCGACGATGCTCTTGGGCAGCGGCAGTCCTGCGGCCATCAGAAATGCGGGCCAGTAGACACAGTGGAAGCGGCTGATTTCCTTCCCGATGATGTGCAGATCGGCGGGCCAGTATTTTTCAAACTTGCCGGAATCACTGCTGCCGTAGCCGAGAGCCGTGATGTAGTTGCTGAGCGCGTCGAGCCATACGTAGATGACGTGCTTCTCATCACCGGGTACGGGAATGCCCCACTTGATGCTGGTGCGGCTTACGGAGAGATCTTTGAGACCGCTGCGGACGAAGGAGATGACCTCGTTACGGCGTGTCTCCGGGCGGATGAAGTCAGGGTTGGCATCGTAGAATTCGAGAAGCCTGCGTTCAAAGGCGGAGAGTTTGAAGAAGTAGTTTTCCTCGCTGATGGTTTCCGTCGGCCGTCCGCAGTCGGGACACGGCGCTCCTTGAGGAACATCGACGTACGCCTCATCAAAGACGCAATACTGGCCGGTGTATGAGCCTTTGTAAATGTATCCGCGGTCTTTGAGCAGGGTGAAGAACTTCTGCACCGCTTCCTTGTGGCGCGGCTCGGTGGTGCGGATGAAGTCGTCATAGGTGAGACCCATGCGGTCCCACAGACCGCGGAATTCCGCTGCGACTTTGTCGGTGAACTGCTGCGGATCAACGCCCGCCTGCTTCGCTGAACGCTCAATCTTCTGTCCGTGCTCGTCGGTCCCGGTCAAAAACCAGGTGTCGAAGCCGAGAGCGCGTCTGCGGCGAGCAATAGCATCGGCCACGATGGTCGTATACGCATGCCCGATGTGCGGACGCGCGTTGACGTAATAGATCGGAGTGGTCAGGTAAAACTTTTCGGGGTTCGACATGCGCAGAATTTTCTTGAAGCTGCTCTTTTCATCTTAGAACAGTGGTCGCCCCATGTCTCGCAGAGACATGGGAAGAACAATGCTGATAAAACCATGACTATGCAAAACCCACATCTTTTCAGGATGTGGGGCACCCAAAGTTCCGGCCTGTTAGAATCAAGCAGTAAAATCACCTATTTCATCAAGAATAACCGCCGTATTCCCGGTGAACCCACGTGTATTTAAGAGAACAGAAGAAGCTGCTGGAACGTCTTCGCGCCGTGCTGCGCGACAAATACCAAATTGAGCTGGACACCATTGCCATCGAGCAGCCACCCGAAATCAAATTCGGTGAATACGCTCTGCCTGTCGCTTTCGAGCTGGCCAGAAAGCTAAGAAAGGCCCCGCGAAAGATTGCCGAAGAGATTGTGGCGGAGTTGTCGCCGCTGGAAGGGTTTTCCGGATTTGACGTGGCAGGGGCGGGATACATCAATGCGCGACTCGACCGCAGGGCCGCCGCACGCGATATTGCTGCAGGTCTCGACGTGCCGGTATCGGAAACAGCGGTGCATTCGCTCGTCGAGCACACCAGCATCAACCCCAACAAGGCCGCGCATGTGGGCCATTTGCGGAATGCCATTCTCGGCGATACATTTGTGCGCCTGCTGCGCGCCGCTGGTCAGAAAGTCGATGTGCAGAATTACATCGACAATACCGGCGTGCAGGTGGCCGATGTGGTCGTCGGGCTGATGCATCTGGAGGGCATGTCGCTGAACGATGTGCAGGCCTTGATGGCTAAGCTGGCGGCAAGCAACGAGCGTATCGACTACTACTGCTGGGACCTGTATGCCCGCGTTTCGCAGTGGTATGAAGCTGACGAATCGCAGAAGCATGTGCGGAAACAGGTTCGCCTCGATACGCTGCACGCCATCGAGCACGGCGGCAACGAAGCAGCGCAGATTGGGGAACTGATTTCTACGGCGGTCCTGCGGCGGCATCTGGAAACCATGCTGCGCCTCGGCATCAAATATGACCTGCTGCCGCGCGAGAGCGAGATTCTTCATCTGCACTTCTGGAATCTCGCCTTCGAGCAGTTGAAGGCCAAAGGAGTGCTCTACTTCGAGACAGCAGGTAAGAACAAGGGCTGCTGGGTGATGCGTCGCGCGGGTACGCCCCAGGCAGAAGAGGCCGATGGCCCTGACGAAGACGCGAAAGTCATCGTCCGCTCGAATGGGACAGTTACCTATGTCGGCAAGGACATTGCCTACCATCTCTGGAAATTCGGCCTGCTGGGGCGTGACTTCGCCTACAGGAAATTCTTCGAATATCCCAACCACACCTGCTGGATTTCCGCCGAGCAGGGAGACCCCGACCATCCGCATTTCGGTGGGGCGCAGGCCATCTATAACGTGATCGATTCGCGGCAGTCCGATCCGCAGGCAAACGTCATTGAAGCGCTGCGCGGACTCGGCTATACCGATCAGGCGGACCATTACACGCACTTTTCCTATGAAATGGTCGCGCTCACGCCACGCTGCGCAGAGGAACTGGGCTACGAAGTCTCAGAAGAGGACCGTGCGCGGCCCTATATCGAAGTTTCCGGACGCAAGGGCTTCGGTGTGAAGGCTGATGATCTGATCGACAAGCTGATTGCGGCCACGCAATCGGAAGTTGACAGCCGCCATCCGGAACTGGAGGCAGCCGAGCGCGGACAGATTGCCGAAGAAATTGCCGTAGGTGCGCTGCGCTACTTCATGCTCAAGTACACGCGCAATACCGTCATCGCCTTTGACTTTAAGGATGCTCTGAGCTTCGAAGGTGAAACCGGGCCTTACATGCAGTACGCCGTCGTGCGAACACGCAGTATCTTCCGCAAAGCAGGCATAACAGCAGAGCAGGCGCTTGCCGACTTTGCCCGAGTCGATGCCTCACCCTATCTCGCAGGCGAAGACGGAGACGGCATTTGGCAGGTATGGCTGAGGGCGGCAAAGACGACTCTGCTGCTCGACCAGTGCATCGCCACCGCCGAGCCTGCGTATCTGGCGAAGCATGCCTTTCAACTCGCGCAGGAGTTCAGCAATTTCTACCGCAAGCACCACATCCTGACTGAAACTGATCCTGAGCGGAAGAAATTCCTATTAGCCACGACTGCGATTACGCAGCGTGAGCTGATTCGTTCGCTGGCGTGGCTGGGAATCAGCGCTCCGGAAATGATGTAGAACAGGGCATGCAGCACCGAGCGCTGCATTGAATTTGTCATTCCGACCGAAGCACCGCAGGATGCGGAGCGGAGGAACCTGCAGTTGCTTTGCTCCGAACAAACTCTTCGATAATGCATGCAAACTGCAGGTCCCCCGGCTTCGCTTCGCTCCACTCGGGATGACAAAATTGAAAAAGAAGTGTACTACTGCAACGCCTGCCCATCCGCAGTAAGCTGCTGTAACTGCTGCTGATCAAACTGCTTCACGCCATCCGGCAGAGGAGCATAGTTCAGCGAACCCGCAGTCGCCTGCCCATCCGTGATGATGTACTGCACAAAGTTCTTCAATGCAGCGCGTTTTGCTTTTCCCGGCCCATCTTTAGGAATGATGAGGAACGTCAGCCCGGAAATGGGGTAAGCATCAGCCGCCGAAGCCGGTGGATTCACAATCGGCAGTCGCGGGTCCTGCGAGAGCTGCCCGCTGAAGGCATTGATGGCAGCAGTTGTGGCCTGGGCCGTGGCGGCGATGTATTGTCCGGCCTGGTTCTTGATTTTGGCTACCGGCAGATGGTTTTGCTGGGCATAGGTCAGCTCCACATAGCCAATCGCGCCGGGCGAATTGCGAATGTTTCCGGTAACGCCTTCGCTTCCCTTTCCGCCAAGGCCGACCGGCCAGTTCACGGAATTACCTTTGCCCACTTTGGCCTGCCATTCCTGACTGATAGCAGCAAGATAAGTCGTGAAAATATTCGTCGTGCCGCTGCCCTCGGCGCGATGCGAGACCACCACAGGCGTATTCGGCAGAGTCACGCCCGGATTGTCTTTGGCAATCGCCGAGTCCTGCCAGGTCTTGATATTGCCAAGAAAGATGCCCGCAAGCGCATCAGGAGAGAGCTGCAATGGCTGCTTCAGGTTCGGCAGATTATAGGTAATGCAAACCGGTCCGGCAGACTCCGGAATCTGAATTACCGGCTTCATCTCACGCAACTGCTCATCCGTGAGCGGCGCGTCCGATGCGCCGAAATCGACCGTGCCCGCTCTTACCTGCTGGATCCCTCCGCCGGAGCCGATGGACTGGTAATTCACCTGCACATTGGAATGCGCTTTGGAAAAATCCTGAATCCAGCGCGTCATCACCGGATAGACAAAGGTACTGCCTGCGCCTGAAATCTGGACGTTTTCCGGCCCACTCGACCGGCATCCTGTTATGGCCGCCAGCGAAAGCATCACCGTGGCTGCAGCAAAACTGCGTGTGGAAATGAAGTTCCTCACTGAAATCCTCCTCTTTGAAGATCAGTTGTTAGCATCAGCCTGAGCGGATGCTTCCGGCAAAATTTCTTCAACGGAAATTTATATTTTGTTTCCCGGACTTTTGCACGGCGTTATATGGCAACGCTTCGTTCAAGGGCGCCTTCCTATGGAATAAGCACGTAAATCTCATGCTATGCCGCAGAAGTGGAGGTAGATGGCATGCAGCAAAACCTGAAAGGTAAGAGAGTCGCAATTCTGGCCACGGATGGCTTTGAACAGGTTGAACTTACCGAACCCAAGAAGGCGCTCGAACAGGCAGGCGCCACGATCGAGGTGATTGCGCCAAAGTCCGGCGAGATTCGCGGCTGGAAATTTAAGGATTGGGGCGATTCGGTCAAAGTGGACAAAACGCTCGAAAATGCAAGGCCCGGAGACTACGATTTGCTGGTGCTTCCAGGCGGCGTCGCCAATCCGGATCATCTTCGTATGGAAGAAAAGGCGGTGCAATTCGTTAAAAATTTTGCCCAATCCGGCAAGCCTGTTGCGGCGATCTGCCATGGGCCGTGGACCCTTATTGAAGCCGGCGTAGTCAAGGGGCGCACCATGACCTCCTGGCCCTCCCTGAAGACCGACCTCAAAAATGCCGGAGCGAATTGGGTTGATAAAGAAGTCGTCATGGATGGCAATTTCATAACAAGCAGGAAACCGGACGATATTCCTGCCTTCAACAAGAAAGTTATCGAGGAAATTGCAGATGGAAAGCACTTAAAGGCTGCTTCTTAGAGCATTTTCGGTTCATTTTTGAGCATAAAAACGCGCCGTTTTGGCGCGTTTTTATGCTGGTTTTTGACCTTATTTCGCAAAGGTTCTAACCCACTCCACAATACTTCTAACAGCCACCCCCGTCGGTCCTTTGGCAGTCCAGGGCTTGGCATCGTCCTGCCAGGCCATGCTGGCGATGTCGAGGTGTATCCAGGGCGTGTCCTCGGCAAACTCCTTCAGGAACATGGCGGCAGTAATGGCTCCGCCGTAGCGTCCCCCAGTGTTCTTGATATCGGCAATATCGGAGCGAATCTGGTCGCGGTACTCGTCTTCAAGCGGCAGCCGCCAGAAGCGCTCGCCGGATGTCTCCAGACCTTTGGCAAAGCGCTGGTACGTTTCTTCGTCGTTTGAGAAGACCCCGGCATTGACCTGGCCGAGAGCGACGGCGACGGCTCCGGTAAGTGTCGCCGCATCAATCAGATGTGTCGCACCCAGCTGCCGGGCATAAGCCAGGCCGTCAGCGAGAACCAAGCGTCCTTCAGCATCGGTATTGATTACGTCAATGGTCTTGCCGGACATGGCAGTCAGCACGTCGCCCGGCTTGTAAGCCTTGCCCGAAGGCATATTCTCCGTAGCGCAAACGATGGCGATAACTCTAACCGCAGGTTTGAGTTGCGCGATGGCGCGCATGGCTCCCAGCATGGCAGCCCCGCCGGCCATGTCGTACTTCATCTTTTCCATGTTTTCGGATGGCTTGATCGAAATTCCGCCGGTATCAAACGTGATGCCCTTGCCGACCAGCCCGATTATCGGACCATCGGAGGGCGCATTTTCCGGCTCATAGCGGACAACAATCAACGCAGGAGACTCTTCAGAACCCTGCGCAACGCCCCAAAATGCGCCCATTTTGAGTTCGTGGAGCTTTTCTGCGCCGAAAACATCGCATTTCAGGCCAAATTCCTGCGACATTTCAACGGCTTTTTGTCCCAGAATCGTCGGCGTCATGCGATTTCCTGGCTCATTGACCAAAGTACGAGTGAAGTTCTGAGATTCGGCAATGATCCGGCCTTCGTTGAAACCGGTTTCGGCAGCTTTTGGATCCTGCGTCAGGATGGTCAACGACTCGATACTCTGGTCTTTGCGGTCACTGCGGTAGGTATCCGGGTCAAAGTCTGCGAGGATGGCTCCTTCAACGGCTGCACGCGCGGTGGCAGCTGAATCCAAGCCAGAGGGAAGAACAACAGCCAGCTCGCGCAGTTTGCGCGGTTTGGCAAAGCGGACAGCGGTGCCCGCGGCCCTGCGAACATCGTGCGGCGTCGCTTTGGACGCTTTACCAAGTCCGATGATGAGCAGCCGTTTTGCTTTCAGGCCTGCCGGAGCATGCAGCAGAATAGTTTCATTGCTGCCGCCGGCAAATTCGCCTGTTGTCAGGATATTCTCTGCGGCTTTCTGAACGGCTTCTTCATTGATCAGGAGCGAAATTTCGGGCTTGGCATCCTTGCCAGTGGCTTTGTCGGTGGAAAAGACGACGAGGAGTTCGGTTTCGGTAGTAGCGGCATTGCCGTTCTGGAGGATGGTCTTCATATCTTCAGTGTAATGGCGAGTGTCTCCAGTGCAATTCTGAATCAACAAGGCATGGGTCTGGTATTCTCCGGCAGAACAGAGCTGTTCCCCAGAATAAGAGGGTTAGGAATCGAGTTGCCTGATGAAGCGAAAACCAATTACTGCTGTGTTCATCTGCTTTACTTTTGCCTGCTATAGCTTACTTGCAAGTCAGCCGCTTCCCCCCTCCCATGTCGATGACTTCGCCGGGCATCCGCGGATCATTGTCATCAGCGATATCGGCAATGAGCCGGATGATCAGATGTCGTTTACACGGCTGCTGCTGTATTCGAATGAGCTTGACATTGAGGCGATGATTGCCGCTACGTCGACCTGGCAGAAGACGGTCACGCATCCGGAGACAATGCACAAGCTCATTGAGGCTTATGGGCAGGTGCGGGCGAATCTGCTGCTGCATGCAAAGGGCTGGCCTTCGAGCGACGATCTGGATCGCCGCGTTTTTACCGGACAGCCGGCGTATGGGATGGCGGCAACGGGTCTGGACAAAGTGTCAGACGGCGCGAAGGCCATTCTCAGGGCGGCGGATCGAGATGATCCGCGTCCACTGTGGATATCGATCTGGGGAGGTGCGAATACGCTGGCCGAGGCGTTGCTTTCGGCGCGCGCGACGCGTTCGCCGGAGGAGTTGAAAAAGCTGGTGTCGAAGCTGCGAGTGTATTCGATCTCGGACCAGGACGATGCAGGGCCGTGGATTCGGCGCGAGTTCCCCGACCTGTTTTACATCGTTCAGCCTTCGACGCCGACGAGCGGCGAATACTATTACGCGACGTGGACAGGGATCAGCGGAGACCGTTACTACCGCAACGGAGCGGGCGCGGATTTTACAACCGTCACGAATGAGTGGCTCGATTCTAATATCCGCAGCAAGGGGCCGATGGGGAAGCTGTATCCCAAGTTCATGTTCATTATGGAGGGCGATACGCCGTCGTTCCTGAACCTGATCGATAACGGCCTGGCTTCATGGAGCAGACCCGATTGGGGCGGATGGGGCGGGCGCTATGTCTACCGGCAGCCATATGGCGAGACGCATGCGATCTGGACACAGGGCGGGGACGAGTTCGGGCGCGTGACTTCGCAGGACACGGTGATGGGTGCTGACGGTCGCGAGTATGTCTCCGACCAGGCAACGATCTGGCGCTGGCGCGAGGCTTTCCAGAATGACTTTGCCGCGCGCATGGACTGGACTATTCGGGATTATGCGCATGCGAACCACAATCCCATAGTTGTGGTGAATGGGCAGGGCGGCACTGCTCCGATTGTGATGGATGCCGGGGTTGGGAAGACTATCACGCTCGACGCTGCGGGCACACGCGATCCAGACGGCCAGACGCTGCATTATCACTGGTTTCATTATGCGGAGGCTGGGCTTGCGGATGGGAATCTCGCCGATGTAACGATTGCGGACGCCGATACGGCGAAGGCTGTTGTCACGCCAACGGCAGCGTGCCGCCAGAAATGGCTGCCGCCTGGGCCTCCATGCCCAGGGACTGGGGTGGCTCATATTATTCTTGCCGTCACGGATGATGGTTCACCAAAGCTGACTTCTTATCGACGGGTGATTTTGCGGGTGCGTGCGGCTCGCTGAATTCATTCTCACCAATGAACCTGCCCTCAACCAAACAGGGGCGGCTTCAGGATCAAAAGCCGCAGCAGTAGGCCAGGCCCTTCTGGACTCCGCCGCCGGCTGCACTTGCGGCGAAGTCCCAGAGAACATCCGGAGGCTTGTAACCTGTTATGGTTCCGGACACCTTCTGTCAGGCTCGAGTGGGTGCTATTTCACTTCTTTGCCGAGAGCGAATCGCAGTCCTGTCCGGAAGTTGAATGGCAGCGAAGTGTATCCGATTGGTCCTATGTGCTGGTTGCTGGTGATGTTGTCCAATTGCGTGTATACCGAAATCCACGGCTTGATCTGGTACACCGCGCCGAAATCGAGCTTGGCGTAGCCGTAGTCGAGATTCCGGTTTGGGAGCAGCAGCGAGTTGTCGAAGGCGGCATTCGTGAATGGATCGAGAAAGGTTGAGTCGTCACTGCGGCTGGAAAAGGCGGCATTGCCTACCAGCGTCCATTGTTTGCCTGTGTAGGTGGCGCTTATGAATCCGGTATGCGGAGGGCGCCGGAAGGGCCGCGCTCCGCGCAGGGGCGAAAACACTCCGATGGACACATCAGGAAATAATGGGTTGAAGGTCGGGCTCAGCGCGTCTGACGAAAATGACCGCTGCACTACTGAGTCCAGATAGGTATAGCCACCGCGGAAGAAGATGTTGCGTCCAAGTCCGTACTGCACCTCGCTCTCAATTCCCTGCGCACGGAATGCCAGCGAGTTCAGCGTTGGTGAGACGAACGATGCCTGGAGCAGAGCAATCAGCTGCTGCAACTGGTCAGGAGGAAGGTTCGGCAGCAATTCGCCCAGTGCCGCTGCGGGGACGGACTCGATCTGGTTGCCGAATTCGTTGTGGAAGTACGTGACGCGCATCAGCATGCGCTCGCTGAAGAAGCTCTGCTCTACTCCGCCGTCATAGCTGCGCGTTCGCTCCGCGCCAATGGGTTGAATGCCATATTGCTGAACTGCCTGCTGCCCGCCATAGGTGAAGAGGAAGCTATACAGAGAGCCGAACTGGTCGGTGAGTGTTGGCTCCTTAACGCCTTTGGCGAAGTTGAAGTTCAGCTTCGTGCCGTGAAGATGTCCTGCTCCGGGGCGGACGACATAATAGGAAAGCCCGACGCGCGGCGTTCCTTCTGTGCCGTAGAGCTGGTTCTTCTCGATGCCGCCGCCCAGTGAATAAAAGAGCCTGCCGCGAAAATCGCCGCCCAATTGCAGCATGTAATCGTAGTTGCTGCGCTCCAGCGAGTCATTCACAAAGCCTGGGAACCGGTTCGCGCCGCGCTCATTCTCATAGCGGAAGCCGGCAATCGCCATCAGGTGCGGGGTGAACTGATAGTCCGTCTGCGCGTACAGATTGTCGCGGTTCGACACCAGATCGGAAGTTATCGGATAGGTTCCGGCATAATTCAGGATCGCCTGACCGCTCACTGAATAGCCGTTGGCGCCCTTGATCGTTACGGGATTGCCGACGTAAATTCCTTCATCCGGCAGAAATATTCCCGTAGGTGAATACTGCGTGGACTGCTCCCGTTTGCGCGCCAGTCCATACCGGGCCAGCGCGTGCCAGCGGTCAGAGAAGTTGTGATCGATGGTTCCGGCCAGAAAGATGTTCTGGTCTGATTGCTTTGCGTCATTCGCAATCTTATAGAACTGATAAGCGCCGGGCAGCCCGGTCGCAATGTCTGCATTGCGCGCCGTCACACGCAGCGTTGTTGCCGCAGACCACGCGTAACCCAGGTTCGCGGTCTCCATAATGTTGTGATATTCGCTCTGCGGAATCGAGTTATGCGTCTGAAGATCATTGAAGCCGCCGTAATAATCAAGGGCGCGATGCGTGCCGCCAAGCTGGACTTCATTGCGGTACGTGCCGAAACTTCCCGCATCACCCTCGTACAGGAGCGACGGAAACGGGGTCGATCCGCGCGGCGTGCTGAAGCCGATGACGCCCGCCGCGGCATCCGAGCCATACAGCACCGAATTCGGTCCTCGGTATGCCTCCGCATTCTGTACTCCCGTCGAGGCAATGGTCGAGAGATCGAAGCGACCGCCGATGTCCTCAATGGGAGCGCCATCGAAGAGAATCTTGTTTGCGTCGGAATTGCCTCCGCGCACGAACAGGCTGGTTACGCCGCCGCGCTGCCCAGTCTGCACTACGTTCACGCCCGGCACCTGCCGCATGACGTCTACCAGGTCGGTGCGGTTGATGAAATCCGTCTTGCTCAGGTTGGTAATGGAAGCGCTCAGTTGCGCCTGCGGCAGCGGAGTTCCCGTCGCCGTCACTACAATCGACTGCCTTACCCATTCTGGCTCCAGTACGATGTTTTGTTCCACGCTGTCGAGCGTTCCACCGTAAAAGCTCTCGGTAGCAAGCTGGCGAAATGACTTGCCGCCAGCCAGGACGTAAAAACGTCCGGTAGCGGAATTCGTGAGCTGATAGGTTCCATCGCTCAGGGTCTTGCCTACGACAACGACCTGGCCGTTCTGTACAAGCGAAACGCTGGCATCAGCAATGGGCCGCCCCAGTGGATCGGTCACGCGTCCGGTAACGACGACAGCAGGCAAAGGCAAAGCAGCCAGAAGGCAAACAGAAATCAGGGAAAAACGGCGCTTAGGCCGCAGATGATTTAACATACATCTCCTTCGTTCCCCTCGGAACGCGGTTGGAACGGAAATAAGTCCGTTTGTCTCGCGCGTGAAACCGGTCTCCTGACTCGCGCTTGCTGCCGGACCGCCTTCCCGGATGTTTCCAGTGGCTTCAGGTACGACATTTCACTCCGCGCCCGGCACCAACCAGACGCACAGCGCAGCGCTTACAGTTGCGGGGCAGTGACGGATTCTCACCGTCTTCCCGAACATCTCACGCGTTGATCGTTATGTAGACCCATGACGAAGCCGGAAAACCGTCTTCCTTGCATGGAGGACACACCGGCTGGCAAGCCGGAATGTTTTGATTATTCCGGCAGAGAGGAACGATGTCAAAGAGCCAGATTCAAAGTATTTAAGCAGCCGATTTTCGGACTTCCAGTTCGGCAAGGGTGCGCAGAATAGAATTCTTGAGCTCGCGCATGGCCGCATCATCTTTTCGAATATCAGGACTGCTTTCAAGCTGTTCAAGGGTGGAACGAAGGAGTTCAATTAGGCCGGGGGAGGACTGTACCATCATGAGCAATAAACCCTGTACGCGCTTGGATGCCCCATGTAAACGGTTTACTGCCTGCCTTAATAGGAATTGTCAATTCTCACGAACGGCAAACGATGTGCCGGTTGCTTCATCTCTGATACCAGGCGGCGAAATATGGCGTTATGCCCCTCGATACTATTCTTCGAGTTCCCCGGCTTACTCTCGATTCGCATGGATAAAAAAGAGCTGCTCAGGCCGAATGATCCGGCTCTGCTGAAAGCCAAGCGGAATATCTTTCGGCTGATTGCTGAATTTGAGCTGCGAAATTCAAAGGCGGCTTAGATGGGAAGACATCTATGCCGGCTTCGCGTTGTACTCCTGAATGGTGTGAACGGTCCTGCCGCCCGGCTGCGCAGATAGAATATCCCGGCAACTTTTCAAAATGACATCAGGGCGGACCAATCCGGGCTGCAGAAACAAAACGGGAATTTCGGGATGGTTCTGATGAAGACAATTGATGAAGGCGGTACGTTCGCGTTCCGCAAATGATTGTTCGAGTATGACGAGATCTGGATGGATAGAATTTGCCACCACGATGGCGCGTCCGAGGGTCTCAGCCCGGGATACTTGAAATCCGGCGTTCTGAAGAATATCTGAATAGATTCTCGTGGCCAGTCCGGTTTCATTTCTGGCAATCAGAAGGATTTGTTGACTCAGGTCTCTCAAGGGACACTGCTCCATTTCGTGCCTGCAATTACAGCAGCGAAAGATAACTCTAACCTACCAGCAAAAAGTTGTTGAGCGTTATTTGATGTCGTGCTGACGTACCAGAAAGAGCACCTTCCGGAGCGAAGGCGAAAATCTTTGACCAGCCCGGCTTGAGATTCTTCCTCATGTTCATGAGCCAGGGTTGTCAGAATGGCGGTTTCAGATTGACTCGGGTACGTTAAAGCAGGATGGCTGAGTTCGAGTGGTGACCCTGGGAAGATTCGAACTTCCGACCTGCGGTTTAGGAAACCGTTGCTCTATCCACCTGAGCTACAGGGCCACTCAAGTACATTCTAACCTGCGCTGATTATTGGAAATGGGGCGGTCATTTTGAGCGGATCAGGAATCTGGTATCCAGCACAGGCAGAAGCGGAATCTAGAAAAAGACTCACCGCAGAGGACGCGGAGGTTTCGCAGAGGAAATCCAGATAACAGCTTAGTGGCTTTCAGGCTTCGGTGGAGCAACGGGGAGCTTCACTACAAATTCAGTGTTGCCTGGTTCGCTGGTGAAGCTGATTTTTCCGCCATAGTGTCCGGTCACGACGCGCTGGGCGATATCGAGGCCGAGGCCGGTTCCAATGCCGACAGGTTTGGTGGTGAAAAACGGCTCAAAGACCCGGGCCCGGTTTTCCGGAGGAATGCCGGGGCCCTGATCGGCGATGCCGACGCATACCCATTCTCCATCCAGCCATGTGCGGACGGTGATCTTTCCGGACTCCGGAGAGGCGTCGATGGCGTTGTCCAGCAGGTTTGTCCAGACCTGGCTGATGCCTGTGCCGCAGGTGGTGAGCACGGGGATATCGGCCCCGAACTGTTTCTGTATTGTGATCTGCTTGTGGCGGAATTTGTGACCGAGGATGGTAAGGGTGCTGTGGATGGTGTCGTGAATATCTAGTTTATGCTGCTTATTCTTGTCTTCGTAGGCGTATTTTTTGACCGCCATGACCAGCTCGGTAACTCGCGCGATGCTTTCTTCGATGGTTCCTACAAGCTGGACATTTGAGACCAGAGCTTCAAGCCAGTTCAGCGCATCAGAGAGAACGTTTGCCGGAAAAGATTGCGTCGTGCACTCAATATCAGACTGTCGCCAGCCGGCGGCCACGAGTGTGGGCGCCATCTTCCAGGCATTTTCGACGCCGATGCTCTCCAGCCATTCGGTCAGGGCCTCTTCCGCATCGCTTTGCTCCAGCGAACTCATTACCAGCGGCTTGGACGGGCTGAAGACCTCTTCCTGCAACTGCGCCAGGCACTCAAGTTGTTCCGGTGAAAGCTGGGCGCGGGTCATGCGCAGGCTCAATTCCTGCTGGCGCGTCATGTTTTCCCGCAATTGCGAGGCAGCCCGCTTCGCCGCTGCTCCGGGATTATTCAATTCGTGCATCAGTCCGGCGGCCAGCGTGCCCAGCGAGATAAGCTTTTCCCGATGGAGCGTAAGGGCGGTATATGCCTCCAGCCTGCGCGACATGTTGTTGAGGACTATTTTGCGTACTGCCGGGCAGGTAGCCATCAGGCTCCAGAAGTTCTCCGGCAGGACCCGCCCCAGCGTGCAATCGGTAACGGTTTCGCAGGTGGCGCCGGTGACGGTGTGTCCGGCCAGAATGGATACCTCGCCGAAGGTATCGCCCTCTTTTACCTGGTTGATGAAAATCTCGGAGCCATCGCTGTCGTTCTTGTAGGCGCGCATCTCGCCGTGCAGAAGGATCCAGAAATACACCTGCTCCTCACCCGTGCGGTAGAGAGTAGTGCCGGCGGGGATTTCCAGCACCTCGATATCGCCAAGACAAGCCAAATCCTGCTCGGACGTTTGAGCAAAAGCTGAGATTCTGTGCAACTCAGGATAAAGCTCCTGGGCGCTGACTGTTCTTGCGTTGGCGGTAGCGAGTTGTTGAGCCATCTTAATGTTGTCGAAATCCTAAAACTGAGCGAGATACTGGTGCATAAACTGGACTGAAATCGACCCTTCGCCAACCGCCGAAGCACAGCGCTTGACCGAACCATGCCGCACATCGCCGGCAACAAAAATACCGGGCGTGCTGGTTTCCAGCAGATAGGGCGAGCGGTCTTCCTTCCAAATCTTCGGCATCTTGCCTTCAATCTGCAGGTCCGGGCCTGAGAGAACAAAGCCGTTCGGGTCCCGCATGATGTTGTCCGGAAGCCAGTTCGTCTGCGGCGCCGCTCCTATGAAAATAAAGAGCGAAGAGGCCGCGCAGACGATTTCTCCCTGCTTATTACGCACCTTTATACACTCCAGACGACCGTTTCCCTGCACTTCTGCAACTTCAGCGCCTGTCTGGACCTCAATATTGGATGTTCCAGCAATCTGATCGATCAAATATTTCGACATGCTCTTTTCGAGCGATGACCGCACCAGCATCGTAACCTTGCGCGCGTACTTGGAAAAGTGCATTGCGGCCTGTCCGGCGGAGTTGGCACCACCGACGATATAGACATCTTCGTTACGACAGGAAATTGCCTCGGCCTGGGCTGCTCCGTAATAGACCCCTGCGCCGGTAAATTGGTCAATTCCGGGGATATCCAGCTTGCGATAGTTGACGCCCACGGCCACCAGCGCCACATGGCAGGAGACTTCCCTGCCGTCGGCCAGCTGGATGAAATGGTATGGGGCCTCGGTTCGGATGCCGATGGCCCGCTGAGTGAGAAATTCCGCTCCAAAACGCGAGGCCTGAGCGTAGGCCCGGCGGGCCAGGTCGGCTCCGCTGAGGCCGGAGGGAAAACCGAGGTAGTTTTCGATTCTGGAGCTGCTTCCGGCCTGTCCCCCCGGCGCGTCCGGCTCGATGACCAATGCCTTCAGCCCTTCGGAAGCGGCGTAGACTGCGGCAGCCAGCCCGGCAGGACCGGCTCCGATAATTGCCAAATCGTAGAAGTCCTTTTGCGCCTGGGTCCGCAGGCCGATGCGGCTTGCCAACTCTGTCTGATTGGGCTGTACCAGGGATGTTCCGTCAGGAAAGAGAACAGCAGGCAGTTTGCGGTCGCTGAGCTTATAACGTTCCAGAAGCTGCACTGCCTCGTCGCTCTTCTCCGGATCGAGCCAGACATAAGGAATCTGGTTGCGAGAAAGGAAATCGCGCACCTGATAGTCGTTCTGCGACCAGCGCGGCCCGATAACCCGCAGCCCTTCAAAGGGCGGCTTATAACCTTCTTTCCAGTTTTCCAGCAGATCGTCGAGCACCGGATAGAGCTTCTCTTCCGGCGGGTCCCAGGGTTTTGTCAGGTAGTAACTGATTTTTGCCGTATTGATGGCCTTGATGGCGGCTTCCGTATCGGCATAGGCGGTCAGCAGCGCGCGTTTGGCTTCGGGGTAAATGACCTGCGCTTTTTCCAGGAATTCCACGCCGGTCATACCCGGCATGCGCTGATCAGAGAGAAAGAGCGCAACCGCATCTCCGCGCTGCTGGAGCTGGTTGCAGGTGTCCAGAGCCGCCTGCCCGGAGCCCGCGCGCAGAATGCGGTAGTTTGCCCCGTATTGGCGGCGCAGGTCCTGTACTACGGCTTCGAGAACGCTGATATCGTCGTCGACTGCGAGAATAACCGGCTTAGGCATGCTTCTCTAGTGTAAGGTGTCGGGCGGAAAAAGATCAGAGGCCTGGTTGTGAGTAGATCGAAATGGGCCGAATCTAGGTGGAACCACTTAGTGTTTTCCAACACCGTCAATAATTATTTGTATTCGTCTCAAATTTTTGTTTCCAAAATGGTATTTCGTCATGTACGCTTAGTTGCACTAAATCAAAAAGTTGTTGACATAAGGGGTTTTTGGTAGGTTTTAAAGCCCTTTTTTCGTGCCTCAGTGCCCTGAAATGGGACACTTTGGTTTCGATTTTTCTGCCGCAGTGGATGTGAAATTCCGGCGTCCTGGAGTGCAATTCCAGATCGCATGTTGCTCACAACTTCTGGTCCTTGGTTCTTCGTTGGAGCCTGACCACGCATTCGTTTACGGGGGAACGAACGCAGCTCTATGAACAAAATTATTCTTGCGGATAATCAGGCCATTTTTCGCGCCGGAACGGCGAAGATTCTGGCCATGGAAGACGATTTTCGCATCATTGCTCAGTGTCCGGACACGGACCGGTTGTACCAGGCCATCGATGCATTTCGCGGCGTAGTGCTGATGTTTGCAGCTACGCTGAAGGCAGACCTCACGACACTTATGGAGCGCATTTCCAATGCCGGCAGCCGCTCCATTGCCATCCTTGAAAACAACGATTCACCCCAGCCTTTTCTCGCAGCCGGAGTAGAAGGGCTGGTCTACCGCAATGTGAGCGGTCCCGCTCTGCTGGACTGCGCGCGGCGCGTGGCGGGAGGCGATTGCTTCCATCAGCCCGGCATCGGCAATGGCGAGCTTATAGATGAAGACTCCGTAGGCGCGCGCGTTCGCGACCGGCTGACCTCGAAAGAGATGAAGATCGTCGCGCTCATTACTCAAGGCTGCAAAAACAAGGAAATTGCTATTCGCCTGGGGACGACGGAGCAGGTAGTGAAGAACTATCTGCGCAGCATTTATGACAAGACGGGCGTTTCTGACCGTCTGGAACTTGCCCTCTTCACCATGCACCACAAGATGCTGGCGCAGGCCGCGGCCGCGGTCGGCGACCAGATGATGACGATGCAGATGGCCTGATCCATCTGCCATTCTTGCCAAAGCAGTTCCGGACCGGCTTTTGCCGGTCCATTTTTTGCCTGTAAGTTGAACTTAGTCTGGTAGACTTAGTTTATGAAGACGGTAAATATCCATAAAGCCAAGACTCAGCTTTCCAGACTGGTGGACCAGGCAGCAAAGGGAGAGTCTTTTGTGATAGCCAAATCGGGTAAGCCGATGGTGAAAGTGGTTGCGCTGGATGCGCCGGAGCCATCCCAGGTAAAGCGTTTTGGATTTATGGCAGGACAGATCAAGTTGCCTGAAGACTTCAACACGATGGGTAAAGAAGAAATTCTGAAGCTATTTGAGGGCAAGGCGTGAAGTTGTTGCTGGATACACATCTGCTGCTTTGGGCAGCAGACAGCATCAAACGTGTTCCGTCTCGGGCTCGCACCCTAATGTCTGATTCAGAAAGCGAACTGCTCTTCAGCGTTGCCAGCTTATGGGAGATCGCAATTAAGAGCACGCTGAACCGGCCTGATTTTAAAGTTGATGCTCGTGTGCTGAGACGTGGTCTGATGGACAATGGTTATCAAGAGCTGCCGATCTACAGTGAGCACGTAGTTGCCGTAGATACTCTGCCGCCAATCCACAAAGACCCGTTTGATCGCTTGCTGATTGCTCAAGCCACTATTGAGGGAATCTTGTTGCTGACTGATGATGCGACTGTAGCGAGGTATCCAGGACCGGTGCGGCTGGCGTGAAATGCGTATTGGTAAACTTCATGATCTGATTCAAAGCTGATCTCCAGACTGGATTCCAGCCTTAGCCGCAGGGGAGATCTTTCGCTTTAAATATTTTTCGTTATAGGTATAGACCAGGCACATAGCGGTCGTAGGCGAAGAATCCTCCCTGGGCATTCTGCGGCGTGCCTTAACTTCTCTGCAAGAGTTGTTTCTTACCGCAGTTTCTCGGCGACTGACTTTGCTTGTGTAAACAGGTACAGATAGTCAGGACCGCCGGCTTTTGAGTCCGTTCCGGACATGTTGAATCCGCCGAAGGGATGCGCGCCGACCATTGCCCCGGTGCACTTGCGATTGAAGTAGAGATTGCCAACGTGGAAGACGCGGCGGGCATGGTCGAGCTTCTGGCGGTCGTTGGTGTAGACGGCGCCGGTCAGTCCGTATTCGGTGTTATTCGCGATGGCCAGAGCTTCGTCGTAGTCTTTTGCTTTGATTATGGCGAGTACCGGCCCGAAGATTTCTTCCTGAGCAATGCGAGCGTCGGGCGCTACATCGGCGAAGACAGTCGGCTCAATGTAATAGCCGCCTTCGGGAGTCTCGATGGCACTGCCGCCCGCGATCAGGCGGCCTTCTTTTTTGCCGATTTCAATGTAGTTCCGGATCTTTTGTACTGCCGCAGGATTGATGACCGGGCCCATGTTCGGGTTCTTCGCCGGATCTCCTACTGTGAGCTGCGCCACGCGCTCGCGGATGCGGTCAATGAAAACGTCGTAAATGGGCTCTTCAACAATGGCGCGTGAGCATGCTGAGCACTTCTGCCCGCTGAAGCCGAAGGCCGACGCAATGACCCCGGCTACTGCGTCGTCCAACTCGGCGTCGGCGCTGACGATGATGGAATCCTTGCCGCCCATTTCGAGAACTGTGCGTTTGATCCATTTCTGGCCGGGCTGGTTCTTCGCAGCGCGCTCATTGATTTCCAATCCGACCTTCTTGGAGCCGGTAAAGGAGACAAAGCGCGTTTTTGGATTTTCGACGATGGCTTGACCGAAAGCGGGTCCGCCCTGGCAAAGATTGACAACACCGGGAGGCATCCCAGCTTCTTCAAGAACATCGAGAAAACGGGCGGCGACGGTCGGGGCATCGGTGGAAGGTTTGAGGACGACGGTGTTGCCGGTAACGATGGCTGCCGCGGTCATGCCGGCCATAATGGCAAAGGGAAAGTTCCATGGCGAAATGACCGCTCCGACGCCCAGCGGGATATACAGCAGCTGATTGCGTTCGCCGGGATACTGGATGGGCGTTGTAGCTTTTGAAAGCCGCAGAGCTTCACGGGCATAGAATTCGAGGAAGTCGATGGTCTCGCCTACATCGGCGTCGGCCTCGGCCCAGTTCTTGCCGACCTCGAATGTCAGCCATGCGCAGAATTCAAATTTTCGTTCACGAATGAGATGGGCTGCATTCAGGATCAGCGAAACGCGCTCTTCTACCGGCGTGTACTGCCATATCTGAAATGCCTTGAGTGCTGCCTGTATGGCTTTGTCCGCATGCTCAGGGCCGGCTTCCTGATGAATGCCAATCACCTGCGCAGGCCGGGCGGGATTGCGCGATTCGATCTTCTCCGCGGTGCGTACGCGCTCGCCGCCAATGACGAGCTCGTATTCGTGACCCAGCAGATCGCCGACATGCTCCAGAGCCTTCTTCATGGCCTGCGCATTTTCATGCTTTGAGAAGTCGGTAAAGGGCTCGTTGCGGAATTCGCCTTCGGGCAAACGCGGCAGGATGACGGTGGAGATTTCTGCGGTAGCCATAACCTTCTAGTTTAGCGCAGTGCGCGGATCCAGATTCGACAGCCTATTCGCGGCTGCCGGCACACATCATTGCCAAATGGCAGGTATAATTTGACAGATTGGCAGGATGTTGCCTACTATCGATCTATGGCGGCAGAAACGGAATTGAAGACGGGCCAAATACGCGATCTCAGCTCTCCTGGAGCAATCCTGGGTTTCCGAGTAGCAGACGTAACTGATCTGATTCCAAAGATCGAGCAGGGGTTCCCTTACGCAACATTTGCGAATTTTGTCTCAGCAAGCGGGATGCTGATCAGCGAGGCAACACGCCTGTTAGGGATCCCAGAACGTACCCTCGCTCGTCGTAAGGAAAGCAAGCGGCTTACGCCGGCTGAGTCTGAACGTCTATGGCGGCTTTCCAATCTTGTCGAGTTGGCGTTTCAGTTATTCGAGGGAGATCGGGATGCAGCCCGGAGATGGCTGTCTACACCGAAAAAGGCCCTAAGACATCAGAGTCCGCTGCAGTTTGCGCGCACTGAGATTGGCGCAAGAGAGGTGGAAAAACTGATTGGCCGTATGGAGCAAGGGGTCTTCTCATAGTGTTCTCCGTCTGGAGGATCACGAAGGCGCGCTATGCGGATGCAGCCTTCGATGGAGAAGGAGCGCGTCTCTATGGCGGCCGGTGGAACAGGCCGGGGACCTCGGTCATTTACACTGCTGGATCAAGGTCTCTGGCAGTACTGGAGATGCTGGTCCATCTCGACTCACCCGATCTGCTTCAGAAATACGTTCTTATGAGTGTGGACGTTGAAGAAAGCTTTGTCATGGAGCTGGACACCGCCACACTTCCTCAGAGCTGGACGGATGACCCACCCCCATCGGACGTGCAAGCCATAGGCGATGCCTGGGTGCGCAATGCACGTTCAGCCGTGCTGCGTGTGCCCAGCGCGATTGTGCCGGGTGAGTTCAATTTTCTTCTAAATCCGAATCATCCGGATTTCAATCGTTTGCGAATTGGTGAGCCAACGCCTTTTCTGTTTGATTCCCGTCTTTCACGGCATTCCAAACGGGGCTGATTTGGAGTGGCGCTCAGGAGAAATGCATTTGATATGACTGAAGACCGATTTGCCCGCTATCCCAGTCTGAGTGAAAAAGTAGTTCTGATTACCGGGGGCGCCTCAGGAATTGGCGCTTCCATGGTCAAGCACTTTGCCCGGCAGGGGGCAAAAGTTGCTTTTCTGGATTTGGCAGAAGATATATCACGGGAATTGGTAAAGAACCTGACGCTGAGAGCACAACACTCTCCGCTGTTCATTCGCTGCGATCTTACAGATATTTCAGCGCTGCAATCATCGATTCGCGAAGCCGAGGCAAAACTCGGGTCTGTTGAAGTGCTGGTGAACAATGCGGCGAATGATGAGCGTCACAAATGGGAGGAAATCACTCCGGAGTATTGGGACCGGATGATGGAGGTCAACCTGCGCCATCATTTTTTCGCTATTCAGGGAGTGGCGCCGGGGATGAAAACCCGCGGGCAGGGTTCGATCATCAATATGAGCTCCATCTCATGGATGATTCCCAGCACCGGTCTTCCGGCTTATGTTACGGCGAAGGCGGGCATCGTTGGGCTGACGCGGACCATGGCCCGTGAACTGGGTACGTCGGGAATTCGCGTAAACTGCGTACTGCCGGGGGCAATTCTTACGGAGAAACAGCGGCGACTGTGGTGGACTCCGGAATATGAGAAGCAGATCATGACCGGGCAGAGCATCAAGCGCGCGCTTATGCCCGATGATGTTTCGCGGCTGGTGCTCTTTCTGGCGGCGGATGATTCTTCCGCGATCACAGGGCAGAACTACATCGTCGATGGTGGCTGGGTGTGATACAGCCGCCGATTTTTATCGGAGATTCTTCATCGCTTTGCTCTTTTAGAATGACGCAATTCCGGCGTGTGCGATTCAGCTCATAACTAACGCGATGGCAAAGCCATCGTAACCCTTGCTGCCTACGGTTTGCTGTGCCGTGCACAGAACGCGCGGCTCGGCGGCCATTTTCTCAAACAGCGTTCGGACGCCCTGGATATCGGCGTCTTCGCTTTCGGCTTCGATGACGCGCCCATCGCGCACGACATTGTCGACGATAATGAGGCTGCCTCTATGGGAGAGGCGGAGAGCCCAGTCAAAATACTGCGGGTTATTGCATTTGTCGGCATCGATGAAGATAAGATCGAAGGCCTCAAGACCTTCTGCGGCCAGCTCCGGTAATAATTCCAGAGCATTGCCTTCGCGCAACTCGACTTTATCCGCCAGCCCGGCATTTGCGATGTTTGCGCCGGCAACCTGCGCGTGCTTTGGATCGAACTCCATGGTGATGAGCCGTCCGTCCGCCGGCAATGCGCGCGCCATCCAGATGGTGCTGTAGCCGCCAAGTGTGCCAATTTCGAGAATGTTTTTTGCGTTCACCAGGCGGGCGAGCAAATGCAGCAGCTTTCCCTGGCTGGGCGTCACGCTGATGGCAGGCAGCTCTGCTTCTTCGCAGGCAGCCAACGCTAAATCGAGCGCGGCGTCCGAAGGCACGAGACGGTCATGAATGTATTCGTCAACAGCAGTCCAGAGTTCTTTGTCCATAATGTTCTCTTATTAGATATTGTTTCCGCGGGGAAAGCAGATCCTTCGTCGCGTTGCTCCTCAGGATGACAACACAAGGGCACTACTATCAATCAAATTGGTAGCCGGAGATAAGGGTCCTTTCGGTCGAATGCTGCACCTGCCAACGCAATCAGCATGGGGAAACACTCCAGGGTATAGCGTGGTTCCGGGGCTTCAATGGTTGCGAGCAAAGCGCAGCGCAACAGGATAAAGAGAAGCAGGGCTCCGGCAAAACGCGGCCAGCGCCAGAGGCCAATCAGCGCAAAAACGATGTAAGCAAGATTCAGGGCGGCGTAGGCAATGGCGAACTCAGTCTCGGCATGATGCTTCGAATATTCCCACCATCGCAGCTCAATCCACAGCAGCTCTGTGCGCGGACGCAGCCACATGTCGGCCAGACGCAGCAGCGGCATGGTCGCGTAGTAGCGGAGCGGATCGGCGCTGATGCGATCCTGAGCAAGTTGCGAGAAGCGGTCGTCGATCTCAGGGGTGAGGGTGGTGGTCTGGTTGTAATCGGCAAGGAGCTGTTTCGTTTTCTGGTACTGCGTCTGAGAATCAAAGGCGCGCGAAGGCAGATAACTAAGCTGGATGGGATCGCTGTTCGCGTTCCAATAAACTTCCCAGGTGCAGGTGAAATCGGCGCAGACGGTCTTTGTCCAGCGATTGAAACCGGGAAAAGTGTCTTCACCCGGGTCTACGGCATAGCGTGGAGCGAGCGGCTGAACTACGTGGAACGTCTTCCAGTTGCGGATGGTCCAGGGGATGAACGGCAAGATGGAAAGCACGCCGCAGACGATGGCCATGCGCAGCATCAGCCGAGTTCCCCAGAGCTTTGACCCGTAATAAACAACTGCGGGACAGAACGCCACGGCCAGCAGCGCGCCGTCGGGTCTGAGAATTGCGGCATAGCTAAATGCAAATGCCAGCAGCAACACCCAGCGCCATTGCGGGTTGTCTAATAGGCGCGCAAAGCTGTATAAGGCAAGCGCAATGGAGAAAAGTTCCAGTGTTTCGGTAAGCGGCGTAGCGGCATAATTCGCAGTGAACGGGCAGAGCGCGGCGAGCCAAAGCGCAACCCATGCAGCACGGCGCGAGGCCATTTTCTCGGTGAATCCTGCCATAAGCAGGCATGAAATCAGATCAACGACCGTCTGCACATACATGACTGCGTGGTAGTGTTCCATGCCGAAGAGACGGAAGCAGAGCGTGAGAAACAGCGGATAACCGGGCAGGCGAATCAATGTAGGGCGGATGCCGTCAGAACTCGACAACCCATACACGCCGTGGACCATCCAGTTCTTCGCGATGTCCCCATAAATGAGCGGGTCGCCCTGCACTTCCGGATAGGCGTGGATAAACCAGAGCCGCAGCGCGGCCCCGGCAGCGAGCGCAAAAAGAGCGATCCACCATTTGCGAGGAAGCGCAGCCAGCATGCAAGTGAATCATACAGGGCATTGACAGGCTTATGAAAAGACCCAAACCCATACAATAGAGACTGAGATAACCGGAAGCGAATGAAACAGGTCTTTTATGATCCGCAGAGAAAGCGCTGGAAGCGGCTGCGGCGTGTTCTTGACGTAACAGCTGTCGTGCTGACCGTTGTTTTGGCCGTCTTCGCTTTCAGTGTCATTAAGCGCCAATCGCTACCTGAATTGCTGCTCCCATCGCAGAAGCGCAATTACAAAGCGCTCAAGATCCAGACGGATGCGAAGAAGACCGCGCTGCGAACACCGCGCCGCCGCTCGAAGCGCAGGCCATCGGAGATTCCGTTGAATGTGGACGAGGGCTTGCGAGCGGCTTTCTATGTCAATGACGAGCCGAGCTATTCCTCGCTGAAGGCGCACATTCACCAGATCGATATGCTTTTTCCTGACTGGCTGCACGTGAGCACTGCCGACGGAAAACTGCGCGGCGCTACGGCGCTCTTTCCGGTGCAGATTTTCGATGTCGTGGATGCCAACGGAACCGTGCATAGCGTTGATCCCCAGAACCGAGTCGCACGCACCATTACCGCGGCAAAGGAAGACACAGAAGTCTTCCCCATGCTGAATGATTACGATACGATGGCCGGCCAATGGAACGGCGACGCGATTGGGCAGATGCTCGAAAGCCCTGCGGCACGGGAGAGCCTGCATATTCAGCTGGATAAGTTTCTGTATGCCAATCCCAACTATCACGGGATATGCCTGGATTTTGAGCAGGTCCCTGAAAAGGATGGAAAGCGTTACGTCGATTGGATTGGAGAAATTTACAACGACCTGCACGCTAAGAATCTGCGCCTCTATGTCAACGTGCAGGTGAGCACGTCTGACGAAATCATCAAGGGTATTGCCAGGAACAGCGACGGCATCATCCTGATGAACTATGACCAGCACGAGGAGACCAGCGCGCCCGGCCCGGTAGCTGCGCAGGACTGGTTCGAGGGAAATCTGACTCACGTGTTAAAGATTGTTCCCCGGCAGAAGGTGATCTGCGCGTTGGGAAATTACGGGTACGACTGGTCTACTCCACTGCCTGAGAAAGGCAAGAAGCCCAGTAACAAGGTTCTGGATACCGAGGACCTCACGGTGCAGGAGGCCTGGCAGCGCGCTTCTGACTCTGATGCCGACGTACATTTGGAAGGCGATGAGCTGAACGCGCACTTTGCCTATGACGACGAGGATGCGAAGGTGCGGCATCAGGTGTGGTTTCTGGATGGCGTGACTGCTCTGAACGAGCTGCGGGCCGCACGCCAGATGGGCCTGAGGACCTTCGCGCTCTGGCGGCTCGGCTCAGAGGATGGTTCGATGTGGGCCATCTGGGACCACCCCAGCGCGCCGGATGCTCCGCAGCTGCTCAAAGATGTGCCTCCCGGCCACGACGTAAATCTTGAAGGCGAAGGCGACATTTTGCGCATCGTTGCGCGGCCGGAGCGCGGCAGCCGAACGATCAGCATGGACGCGGACAACTTCACTGTCACGGACGAGCACATGACTACACTGCCCCACTCCTACACGCTGGGGCAGTATGGTTATCAGCCGAAGAAGCTGGCGCTCTCCTTCGACGACGGGCCTGATCCCACGTGGACACCGAAGATCCTCGACATTCTGAAGCACTACAACGTCAAGGGCACCTTTATGGTGATCGGCGAGGCAGCCGAAGAGAACACCGGCCTGCTGAAACGCTATGTACGTGAAGGCCATGAGATAGGCAACCATACCTTTACTCATCCGGACATCAGCGAAATCTCGCAACGCCAGGTCGAGCTGGAGCTGAATCTTACGGAGCGTCTCTTTGCCGCTGAGCTGGGGCGGCAACCGCTGTATTTTCGTCCCCCATACTCCATCGATCAGGAGCCTGACACGAACGAGCAGGCTGCTCCTGCCGATCGCATCGAGCAGATGGGCTATATCATCGTCGGCAACAAAATCGACACCGACGACTGGAACGAGCACCCGCGCAAGACCCCACAGGAGATCGTAAATACCGTCCTTGATGCCCTGGCCGCCATGAAAGACAGGCCGGATTTTCGCGGCAGCATTGTTCTGCTGCACGACGGCGGGGGTGACCGCTCGGTTACTGTTGCGGCGCTGCCGCTGCTCATCACTACGCTGCGCGCTAAGGGTTACGAATTCGTTCCGGTCTCTGAGCTGATGGGCAAGACCACAGCTGAAGTCATGCCGCCCATTGCGCCGCAACTTCGCTGGCAGGCGCGCATTGATTCGGTTGCCTTCTTTATCTTTGGGTTCTTCAGCCACTTCGTTGTGACGGTCTTCTTTGTCGGCGATGTGCTGATGAGCGCGCGCCTGATTCTCGTCGGAATCTTTGCTTTGATAGATCGCCTGCGGCGACGCAGAACTCCCGATATTGGCGAATACGAGCCGCGTGTTGCGGTGCTGATTCCGGCATATAACGAAGAAAAAGTCATTGTGCGCACTGTGCGCTCGGTGATGAATTCGACGTATAAAAACCTGCGCATCGTTGTTATTGACGACGGATCAAAAGACCGCACTTATAACGTAGTGCGCGAGGCCTATCCGGAAGAGATTGCGTCAGGGCTGCTGACGGTTCTCACCAAGCCCAACGCCGGCAAGGCGGAGGCGCTGAACTTCGGACTGAAGCAGCTCGAAGAGGAAATCTATTTTGGCATTGATGCCGATACCGTCATCGCACCGGATGCAGTTGCAAAACTGGTTTGCCACTTCGCCGATGAGCGGATCGGCGCGGTTGCCGGCAATGCGAAAGTGGGCAACAAGGTCAATCTCTGGACACGCTGGCAGGCGCTCGAATACATAACCAGCCAGAACTTCGAGCGTCGGGCTCTCGATCTCTTCGATGTTGTGACGGTCGTTCCGGGGGCAATCGGCGCGTGGCGGACAAGCGCTGTTATCAAAGCTGAGGGTTATCCGATCAACACCGTAGCCGAAGATGCCGACCTGACCATGAATCTTCTGGAGCAGGGATATAAGGTCATCTACGAAGACCGCGCGCTTGCATTCACAGAAGCTCCGACGACTATGAATGGCCTGATGCGCCAGCGTTTCCGTTGGTCGTTCGGCATTCTTCAGGCCGTCTTCAAACACAAGCAGGCCTTCCGGACCAATCGCGCTATGGGCCTGTTTGCTTTGCCGAATATCATTATTTTTCAAATCCTGCTGCCGCTCGTCTCTCCTTTTATTGACATCATGTTCGCTGCCGGCATTCTCCAGTACTGGTGGAACAAGCACTACCATCCGGAAGCAGCAAGCGCGGCCAGTTTTGAAAAACTGCTGGTCTACTTCCTGGCCTTCCTGCTGATCGACTTCGTCACGTCGGTTCTCGCCTTTGCGCTCGAACGGCGTCATCCGGCAAACAAGGGCGATGGCTGGCTGCTCTTCCACATCTGGCTGCAGCGCTTTTCTTACAGGCAGATCTTTTCGCTGGTGCTTTTCAAGACGTTGAAGCGGGCCATCGATGGCCGGCCCTTTAACTGGGACAAGCTGGAGCGCACGGCAAAGATGTCACGGCAGACGGAGAAGATTGCGGCAGGTGGATGAGAATACATCTTTGCGGCCCGGAAGCATTTCAGAGATTCTTCCTCCCGTTGGTCGTCAGAATGACGGAAAGGTCTGTTGTTTATTTGCGCGTAGTCTGCGTCCCCGGCGCGGTCTTAATCGCAAATGCGTTTGCCGGGACCTGATTCATCTGAATGTTTGAATAGGTGGCAGTCCTCGTGTCGCCGCTCTCCTGAAAGAAAATCTGCTTGAGCGAAATCGCGCGGGCCGGATCGACCCAGATGGTGATGTGGGTGAACATCTGGTTGCCGGTTGTATTCTTCGGCGTCAAATCAAGCTTCACCGTCTGCACGCCATCGATGACTTCCATGCCCTGGAAGTTGATGTTCCAATTGGCCGCCAGATCTTTGCCGCTGCCGCCAAAACCAAGCGTCAGAAAGCCTTCATACTGCTGCCGGTTCGCGCCCGCTGAGAAGATCGTCTGCTGTTTTATCGTGGGCTGGTAGTAGGTAAGCTCGCCGTTCTTATACAGAATCTCTTTTGGCGCAGGCTGGCCGTTATCAGTCTTCACATGCGCGATCATCTGGGTGCTCGTGCCGGAGCGGCGAAAAGCGATCGTGCCGGCAGTGATCTCATGGCTCTGGACCACGGCGGTCAGCTGGTCCCAGCTGAAGTCCGCCTGCGCGCTCTGGAACTTCTGCGAGGCGGAATCCATTTGACTGAGGACTTTCTGAAGATCACCGTTCTGGGCCAGAGCCGGAATGACCGTGAGTGCAAGTAAAACGGTGACGATGGAGAAGCTGATCCTGATTCGATTCATAGTTCCTTCAGGCGACACGATGCATTGGATGCAGATTGATCGCTATCGGTGTGCCCATACTTTATAAGCAGTCACTTTACCGCTGGCGTCTCGCAGCGTGTCGTAGTGGTCGATGACCATAGGGCCGGAGATGCGCTCGATGCTCTGCTCCAGACGGTCTTCAAATTTCATGGAGGAAGTTCCGCGCACCTGTTCAGCAGGAATTTGATAGGTAAATGTGCTGACGCCTACAGAACGCACCACAACTTCACTCGGAGCAAAGCTGCCCACTGAAGGATGATCGCCGTAGTTCCACAAATGCGGCGTAATGAAGATGAACGCGAGGATCAACGTCACCATCACGTCGTAATGGAAACTGCCGCGATCATACGTCCAGAAAATATAGCTCTTGAGAATACGGCCCATAAACTCTTAACTTATTCTACTTTGGCGGGATTACTGTCTGCCCGCCCATGTATGGAACCAGCGCCTCAGGTATGCGCACGGAGCCATCCGCCTGCTGATAATTTTCGAGAATCGCCAGCCATGTCCGCCCAACCGCCAGCCCGCTGCCGTTAAGCGTATGCACGAATTCGCTCTTGTTCTTCCCCTGTGGGCGATAGCGGATATTGGCGCGGCGCGCCTGAAACGCTTCGCAGTTGGAGCAGGAAGATATCTCACGATATAGACCTTGTCCCGGCAGCCAGACCTCTAAATCGTAGGTTTTTGCGGAACTGAAGCCCATGTCAGCCGTGCACAGCAGCATGCGCCGGTACGGCAGGCCGAGCCTTTCGAGAATCGCCTCAGCATTCGCTGTTAGCTTTTCGAGTTCGTTATAGCTTTCTTCCGGCTTTGCAATTTTCACCAGCTCCACTTTCTGAAACTGATGTTGGCGGATGATGCCGCGCACATCTTTGCCATATGAACCGGCCTCTGACCGGAAGCATGGCGTATAGGCCGTCAGCGAAATGGTCAGCTTCGCCTCGTCGATCACTTCATCGCGATAAAGATTCGTCAGAGGGACTTCCGCCGTGGGGATCAGCCAGTGATCATTCTCGCGGTACTCGCCTTCTTTGAAGGCCTGCTCATCCTCGCAGCGAAACAAATCTTCAGCAAATTTCGGAAGTTGTCCGGTTCCGAAAAGAGTCTTGCTGTTGACCAGAAAAGGCGGCAGGACTTCGGTATATCCATGCTCGCGAGTTTGTATGTCGAGCATGAAGTTAATCAGCGCCCGCTCCAGCCGCGCGCCTTCTGCCCAGTAGACTGCAAAGCGCGCTCCGGAAATTTTCGCTGCGCGCTGGAGATCGAGGATGCCGAGCGCTTCGCCGATTTCCCAATGCGGCTTCGGCTGAAAATCAAACTTAGGCTGCTCGCCCCAGCGCTTGATCTGGACATTGTCTTCTTCGGATTTACCTACAGGAACAGATTCATGCGGCAGGTTCGGGATGTTTGCCAGTGTAAGCTGCTGCACCTGATCTGCTTCTTCAGCGGCAGCATCCAGTGCCTCCATCTTCTCCTTGAGCGCCCGCGTTTCCTCCATCAAAGCAGTTGCATCCTGCCCGGAGCGCTTCAGCTTTCCGACTTCTTCACTCAGCTTATTGCGCTGTGCTTTGAGCTGTTCCGCCTCAGTAATACGCTCGCGGCGGCGCGCGTCTATCGCATGAAAATCACCAAGCAGCACAGCCGGGTCCTGGCCCCGCGCGCGCAATTTTTCTTCGACCAACGGCAGGTTGGCCCTCACAGATGCAAGATCGAGCATAGACTTCCAGCTTACTAGAGCCGGCTAGGTCACGACAGGCGCATTCGCCATGCCAGCAGTTCCGAAGACCCTCCGATAGCGTTCGATTTCCTTTTTTGGCCCAAGTGCCTTCTGGAAATTATCCGAGAGCTTCACCGCCGGCCTGCCGTCTGCATCGTTTAATTTGCAGACAAAGCTTACCGGATCAAAAGCTCCATCGCCGCGCGGATCGCAGTTGCGGAAGTCATTGGTAAGCAAAGTGCCCCATCCGGCGCTGAAGCGAATGCGCCGCTCAGGAATCCAGTTTTTCTTATTCAGGAAATAGGCGGCATCGCGGAAATCTGCCGGGCGCGCGCCATTGCATATCGTCCCGGCAAAATACGCATGCAGGCTGAGAATCTCATCCACATCCAGCGCATCGGACGCGATAAAAAGCTTCTGCTTGGGATCACGCCCTCGTTCACGAACCCAGGCAATGTATTCATCGCCTGCCACAAACGGATCTTTGCTGTCGGCTCGCTGTCCGGTCCAATCCGCCACCCAATCCGGAGCATCGCGCAAAAACTGCGTCGTCCCAAAGGTATCCGGCAACAGGATCAGCAATTCGCCCTGATATGTCTGCTGCCACAGTTCCAGCAGGCGATACTGCGACGCCTTCAGTTCCTCATCGCTATCGGCCATCGCAGCCAGCGCCATTGGCAGCTCATGCGCGTTGGTTCCAATGGCCTCCAGATCATGCTTGTACGCTAGATATGTATTCGATGTGCCGCTGAAGCTCGCGCCCAATACATCGGTCATGGCGTTAACCACGTATTCCTGCCATAGAAAGCTGTGCCGTCGTCGCGTACCGAAGTCGCTTACGCGCAGGCATGGCACCCCGCGTAACCGCGCCATCTTTTCCCAGAGACGCGTCTTGGCGCGCGCATAGAGAATGTCCAACTCCAGTTCGGACAACTCTTTCAGCGCCGCGCGTGTTCTCAATTCATTGACAGCGGACAGGGCATAAATCTCCCAAAGCGTCGTCTCTGTCCACAGGCCATCGAAGGTAAGCGAAATCTGCCCATCGCGTGTGGACAGCTCATACTCTGAAAGCCGAAAATCGCGCTCCAGCCATTTCAGAAATGCCGGCTCGAATATCCCGCGCCGTCCGTAAAAAGTGTTACCGGCCAGCCAGATCAGCTCTGATTTATGGAAGCTCAGGCGGCGCGTCTGCTCCAGTTGCTCGCGCAGCTCACCAATGTTGATGGTTTCAGCCAGCCGGACATGCGTTGAACGATTGATAAAGGAAAACGATGCGCGCGTCCTGGGAAAATGCTTCCAGATGAACTGCAGCATCAGCAGCTTGTAAAAATCGGTGTCAAGCAGGGAGCGGGTGATCGGGTCCAGCTCCCAATTGTGGTTGTGCGCGCGCCGCGCCAGATTGATGATCACGATGGCTCTAATGTACCTGACGGGGCCGGCTGGTTGCGTAATTCAATTCTGGTTGAAAGCCAGAGAAACCACAGACTCAGCCAGTCTTGCCATCTGTTGCCAGCAGTTGCCGCGCGCGAGTCCGCGCCCGCTCCATCACCTTCTCGTCTGAGGCAATCGCCTCAAGCTGCGGCGCAATGTTCTGTATCTGTTGCGCACGGCCTGCTTTGGCGGCGTCCTGCAGCTCTTCCAGTTCCGCATCCAGGCTCAAACGGCTGTGCTCGTGCTCCACAGCCAGCCGGCGGCCTTCTTCCAGTGTGAACGCGACTGCAATCAGATCATCCACTACCTTCATCAACTGCTGGTCGTGCGACCAGTTGAAGGTGCAGGATCCTTCTCCATCCGGCCCGGTATATTGCAGCGCCTTTTTGCCCGTGAAGGCCACCTTCGATTTCGTGCTCTCGCAGGCCACATTAAAGTAATTGTGCGAGCGCGCCGTCTTGAACAGCGAGCCAAGCAGAGGCTCATTAATTTTGATGTCCGTAGTCACCGGCTGAGGTGTAATACCCTCGGCATCAGGCGCCGCCGCATTTCCCGGCTGGGACTGGAAATGACCTGTTCCGTCCTCGTTAATGTCCAGCACGTAATTCGCCGGCTGCAGCTTCGGGTTTTCAAAGATAAACCGGATATGAGCCTTATTGGCCTGCTGCGCGCCTGCCGCCAGAATTCCTCCCAAAAAGACACACGCCAGTCCGGGCAAAACTTTCCTCATTCTCAACGACCACTCCTTTGTAAAGTGAGCGTCTGCGCCGTATGCACGTGGCAAATAGCAATGGCCAGCGCATCGGCTGCATCCGCAGGCTCCGGCGCGGTCTCCAGTTGCAGCAGACGAGTCACCATAAACTGCACCTGCTCTTTTTGCGCCAGACCGTAACCCACCACTGTTGATTTGATCGTCAGAGGGGCATATTCGGCTACAGAAAGATTTGCGTTGGCTGCGGCCAGCAGCGCCACACCACGCACCTGCCCCAGCTTGAGCGCCGATTTCGCATTGACGGAGTAAAAAACTTCTTCAATCGCCACCACATCCGGCTGATGAGCAACCAGCAACGCGCTCAACTCGGCATAGAGCAGCGCCAGCCGATGCGGCATCGGCTCTTTCTTCGGCAGCCGAATTCCGCCACATCCTAACGAAACCAGATGCGGCTCGCGTTGAGCGTCATCCCACTCGACAACGCCGTAGCCGGTGCACTCTGTCCCGCAGTCAATGCCGAAAACTCGCATTGAGGATGAGTTTAGCTGATGTGGTCGGCGGGAAAACAGTATCGAGTGGGTGCCATTACTGCTATATCAGAATTGTCATTCCGACCGGAGTATCCGCCTTAGGCGGATACGGAGCGGAGGAACCTGCCGTTTGTCTCGCCGAAGTGAAACTCAGTCGGTATAGAAACTGCAGGTCCCTCTTCTTCCCTTCACTTCGTTCAGGTCAGTCGGAATGACAGATCGTGATTGGGGGGGTTCAGCAAACTCGCCCTTACCGCGAAATCCCCTCGAGCGGCGAACTCGCCGTGGCATACAGCTTCTTCGCCATGCGCCCTGCCAGATACGCCTGCCGTCCGGCAAGCACGGCATGCTGCATCGCTTCGGCCATCAGAATCGGATTCGCCGCCGCCGCAATGGCCGTATTCATCAGCACGCCGTCGGCGCCCATCTCCATCGCCAGAGCCGCATCCGATGCCGTTCCCACCCCGGCATCCACAATCAGCGGAACCTCCGTCACCATCTCGCGAAGAATCTGCAGCGTGGCCCGGTTCTGAATTCCCAGACCGCTGCCGATCGGCGCCGCGAGAGGCATAACGGCAGCTGCGCCCACATCGATCAGGCGTTTCGCAAATACAACATCATCAGAAGTATACGGGAGAACAGTAAAGCCTTCCTTTACCAATGTGCGGGTCGCTTCCAGGGTCGCCTGCACATCCGGATACAGCGTTGCCTGGTCGCCGATGACCTCAATCTTCACCCAATCCGACAGCCCCACCTCGCGGCCCAGCCGCGCCGCGCGAACCGCCTCTTCCGCCGTATAACAGCCAGCTGTGTTGGGCAAAAGAAAATACCGCTGCGGATCGATGTAGTCAAGCAATGACTCCCGCGAACGATCCAGGTTCACCCGGCGCACAGCAACAGTAACGATCTCAGCGCCTGAAGCCTCGATGGCAGCCTGAGTTTCCGGCCCGTCTTTGTATTTGCCTGTTCCGACAATCAGCCGCGACTGAAATGCCTTGCCTGCGATAACCAGAGGTTCCATGCATTTATTGTAGTGCGAATTTCCATAGAGGATGGTGGCCCATTCAAGCCCACATTTAGCTTGAGTGGGGCAGTTTGAGATCAACCAACACGATTCTCGAGCACCCCAACCCCGTCAATGCTGATGCGAATCAGATCGCCATGCGCCAGGGTAAAATCATCACCCGGCACAATGCCCGTCCCGGTCATCAGGTATGCGCCATGCGGGAAGCTGTTGTCCCGAAAAAGATAGCCGACCAGCTCCTTAAACTCGCGCTTGATCTCCGACAGAGTCGTGCTGCCGCTGAAGGCCGTCTTTCCTTCCCGCTCAATTTCAAGGCGGATGGCTGTGCTCTTCGACAGCGGCTCCTTCGTAAGCAGAACCGAAGGCCCAATCGCGCAGCTTCCGTCATAGACTTTCGCCTGCGGCAGATACAACGGGTTCTCGCCTTCAATATCCCGCGAGCTCATATCGTTTCCGACGGTGTACCCGATAATCTCACCCGCCGGATTCGCCAGCAGCGCCAGCTCCGGCTCCGGCACCGACCATTTCGCGTCAGACCGAATGCGGACCTCGCCGCCAGGGCCAACCACTCGCCGGCCCGTCGCTTTGAAAAACAGCTCCGGCCTCTCGGCCGCATAAACGCGATCATAGAAATCTCCTCCGCCGGCATCTTTTGACTCCTCCATGCGGGCGTTGCGGCTGCGATAGTACGTAACCCCCGCCGCCCATACCTCCTGACCGACCACAGGCGCAAGAATCGTTACGGAACCCAGCTTCTCCAGAGCCTCGCCCTGCACAACTGCCTTTAGGCGCGCAAACAGATCGCCTCTGGTGATAAGCGCATCCCAGTCATCAGTATCTACGCGGTAGTAGCGGGCGTTTTCTTCAACAAAGATGCCCTGTGAAGTGCGGTACAGTTTCATGCAGTCGACTTCCTTCGTTCTTGATTCGGGTGTTCGGCTTCATTCAACAACTACTCACAATAGCATCCACATCATAACCGGGGTTGGCGAGAACTACCTTTGTCTTGAGTGGGGCAGTTTAGAAACTTAAACTCGGACACATACCCTGGCGAATGAAGCGTTTCCACGCCGAAACAAAACGCACTTCGTTACTTTGCTGCTATCGTCGTCGCGCTCTTTTGCTGACGTCAGAGATATTCGAAATGGCGCTGGAGAGCGTACGAAATACTATTTCTGCATATACGAACAGGTGAATCACTTCAGCTGTTCGGACGCTCATATGAGCGTAGTACTGTAAGTGCCTGAAAGAATTGGCTCCTCAGGTAGGACTCGAACCTACAACCCTTCGGTTAACAGCCGAATGCTCTGCCATTGAGCTACTGAGGAGTGTCGCGGCGGGTTGGCTTTCGCCAAGTTTTTTATATCAAACTGCATGATGCACAGTCAAAAAGGCAGCTGTTGGAGCATTTTCCATACCAGATGTTACACGCTGCCCTCGTTTAGTAAAGCAATACAGCGATACGGTATGTAGTGAATCCTTGATTCGCCTTCTGCTGATCATTGCACGCGCCTACGGACGCTGTTTTGTATTTGCCGGTGCTCAATCTCTCCTCCAGCGGGCCGGGCAGGCGGTCGAGGCTGGAACCTTCCCAACGCATGATAAAGAGAGGGCGTGTGCCGCTGACGTCGCCTTCGTCCGCAGCGCAGTCTTTGCGGGCAGCATCCGGCGCGCGTGATGGGTCAACGCCACGCTCGCGGAGAAGCGAAGCAATCTTTTGCTCGACCTGACTTGATCCCAGATTCGCGACTGCGCTGTCGAAATCTACGACTGCGTACCAGTAGCCGGCGTGTTCAACAACACCAATACCGATATCCGTAAGCTTTGGGTCAAGAATGTTGGCGCGGTGAGCTGGCGAGTTCATCCACTCTTTCTGAACGCTTTCCGCTCCGTAGCCCATGGCTACGTTTTCCGCAATCTCGCGGAAGTGGGTTCCAGCCTGCGCGGCGCGGCTTCTTAGATCAGGTTCGCCGGGAAGCTGATGTGAGAGCGAATGCTGGTCGAACATCTTCTGCGCATGTGTCTGCGCAGCGGTTGCAAGTAGCGGGTCCCAATGGAGCGGCTGCAGGCCATTGTCCATGCGGGCCTTGTTGGTCAGGTCGAGAAGCTTCTGCTGCTGGTCGTTGGGCAGTTGTTGTGTGTACGAGTACGTGACGGCAGTCGCCAGCCAGAGAAAAGGGATAAGCAGTTTCGCGCGCATATGCATGGATTGAGATGCTGAGACTCAGTCCGTGGTTGAGTTAGATGAACATCCGGCTGCTTTTGTAGCTTAGACTGGCTGCGAATGACAATTACACGTCGCGATATGTTTTTGGGCGCCGGAGCATCTGCCATTGCCTTAAATGTTTCCGGCTGGGATTCGCATGCCAGCCGCAGGCTGAAGGTTATCGTGACCGGCGGGCATCCCGGCGATCCGGAATATGGCTGCGGCGGCACTGCGGCTCGCTTCACAGAGCTCGGCCATGAAGTTGTCCTGCTCTATCTCAATGACGGAGGCTGGCCTCCTACGCCATCGAAGACCCGCATTGCGGAGGCGAAGAAGGCCTGCGAGATTCTTCGAGCGCGTCCGCTGTATGCCAACCAGCAGAACGGACATGCTGTTATAGACAATGAGCATTACGAAGACTACGCAAAGCTACTCAATGCGGAGAAGCCGGACATTGTTTTTACACAATGGCCGATTGATAATCATCGCGATCACCGCGCCATTACCATGCTGACCTATGATGCCTGGAAGGAATCGAAGAACAGCTTTGCTCTTTACTACTATGAGGTTTCAGACGGCGAAGACACGCTACAGTTTTCTCCTACGCACTACGTTGACATTACCGAGCAGGAAACAGTGAAGCGCGCCGCCTGTTATGCGCATGCCAGCCAGACTCCGGATCGCTATTACAAACTGCAGGATGATGTCGCGCAGTTTCGAGGGCTGGAAGGCGGCTGTAAACGAGCTGAGGCGTTTATTGCGCAAAGACGAAATCCGCGTGATCTCCTGCAGATGCTGATGAGCCGATGAATTTTCCTGACGGTATAATCGCGCGATGAACAAACCTGCTGCTCCAGTATGGGAAGTACAACCGGCGATTCGGCTGGATCGCGATGATCCTTATCTATTGCTGCAGCAGGTAACGATTTTTGTGCGGGACCAGGACCGAAGCCTGCAGTTTTTTGTGGACCTTCTGGGCTTTAAAATCGCTCTCGACTATCGAACGCCCGGAGGAGAGCGCTGGGTGATTGTCGCTCCTCCCGATGGGACAGCACGCGTTGGCCTGAATGCGCCTCCCCCAGATTCAGACGACTATGCATATATCGGCAAAGGGCGGCATGCGGTTTTTCTTACCGAGAACATCGAGGCTAAGTATCGCGAATGGAGCGAGCGTGGCGTGCGCTTCCTTCATCCGCCGCAGGGCGCGTTAGGAGAGAGCGAGTTCACTGAGTTTGAGGATGTAGACGGCAACCGCTTCTGGTTGATCGGCTTTGACCGCGCGACGCAGGAAGTGGAAGAACAGCGGCGGCTCACAGAGCTGCGACAGGAGACGGAGCGGCGGACAGTGCGCGAGCTGGAAATTGCGCGGCAGGTACAGGCGCGGCTCTTTCCGCAACGAATGCCTCCGGCGAGAAGCCTTGAGTACGCAGGCTCGTGCATTCAGGCACGACAGGTGGGCGGCGATTATTACGATTATCTTGATCTGGGCGGTGGACGGCTGGGGCTGGTGCTTGCCGATATCGCAGGAAAAGGAATCGCAGGGGCTCTGCTGATGGCGAACTTGCAGGCCAATCTGCGCAGCCAGTCAGCGACAGCTTCTGATGAGCCGCGACGGTTTTTACAATCTGTGAACCGCCTGTTCTACGAGAATACGTCGCAGGGAGACTATGCTACGCTCTTCTTCGCTGAGTATGACGATGAGGCGCAACGGCTGCGTTATGCAAATTGCGGTCACCTGCCGGTGCTCCTGATGCGGCATGATGGTTCCATCGAACGCCTCCATTCGAACTGCACGGTGATGGGACTTTTTGAAGACTGGGATTGCTCGCTGGAAGAGCTTCAGCTTTTTCCCGGCGACACCCTGCTGTTCTATACCGATGGAGTAACGGAATTGTCGAACAGTGGCGGAGAGGAGTTTGGTGAGCAGCGCCTGGTAGACGCTCTGCGATTGCATCGAGAACTTCTTCCCCAGGATTTGCTTTCTACCATTGTCGAAGAGCTCCGTCGATTCAGTCCTGACGAGCAGCAGGACGACATTACGATCATTGCGGCTCGTTGTCGATAGAAAGTGGAGATCGAACCAGAATGCTGAAACAGCCAGGTTTTGTTTTTCTCTTCTCGCTGATTGCTTTAGGAGTGTCGGTGCAGATCGGCGCCTTTCTTGCCCGGAAGCTTCGCCCTATAGAAGAGGATGAACGCGATGATCTTACTCTGGTGGTCAACGCCAGTCTGACGCTGCTGGCTCTTATCATTGGCTTCAGCTTTTCCATGGCAGTAAGCCGCTACGATCAGCGCAAGAATTATGAGGAAGAAGAGGCAAACGCAATCGGCACGGAATATGTGCGGGCTGACCTGCTGCCCGCGGGTGATGCGGCAAATATTCGTCAGCTACTGAGGCAATATCTGGACCAGCGGATATTGTTTTATACAACACGCGATCTGCAACATCTCGCAACTGTAGAGAATGTGACAGAAAAACTGCAGGCCCAGATGTGGGCTGCGGTCCAGAATGCCGCCAAAGCGCAGCCAACGCCTACCATTGCTCTCACAGTTGCAGGAATGAATGATGTGCTGAACAGACAGGGCTACACTCAGGCTGCGTGGTTGAATCGCATTCCGCCGGGCGCGTGGATCCTGATGATGACGCTGGCTATCTGCTGTTGCCTGCTGACCGGCTATGGAGCGCGGCGGAAAGGAATTTTGCTTTATACTGTTCTGCCTTTTCTGGTTTCGATTGCGTTCTTTCTCATTGCGGATATCGATAGCCCACGCCGAGGCGTGATTCGCGTCGTCCCACAAAACCTGATTAACCTGGCACAGTCGCTGCATTCTCAGTAGGCATAAATTTTGACTACTGATATTTACCTCTTTCGGCTTTGCAGTTCCAATGCTTCTTCGAGAGCCCGATGCACATCCGGCATTTCCGGGTGGGACTTTTCCAGCGCCTTCAGCTTGTCTACGCCTGGTCCGATCTCGCCGATGTGGATCATCGCTTCCGCGTAGGCATATTCGGTTTGAGGAGCAAGCTCCGTTTTTCCGGCTACAGGCTGCAACGTTTTCACACAGCCGTGATAGTCGCCAGTCATAAACTGGCTGATCGCCAGCACACTGCGCGCGCCAGTATCATCCGGGTGCGATTTGAGATAGCGTGATACGGGCTGGATGGCGTCCGCGTACTTGCCTCCGGCAAAGGCCGCCCGTGCCCAATTGTAGTCAAGCCCCTCCAGCGATGGGTCCCATACGGCTGCGTGCTCGAAACAGGTAATTGCAGTTGAGTAGTCGTTGCTTGCTGCGGCGATGGCGCCCAGGTTGTTGTAGCTGTCGGCCATGGCGGGCCTGAGCTGCTCTCGCAGCATTTCGGCTTTGCGGAGGGCGGTGGGATCAACCGCTGCAGTAGTGGAAGACGATGGCGTGGATTGCCCGTCTTGCGAGCCGGATGTATCAATCAGCGCCGCGAGCTTGCTCTTGTCCTGCGACAGCGTCCGGTTGGCTAGCTTGCGCGCGATTTCCATTTCGGCATGTGCCGCGTCCTGCTCACCCTTCTGCATCAGGATTCTGCCGAGAAGAAAATGCGCGTTCTGCACCTGATAGCGGTTTCGCGAAACATCGGTTGTCAGCCGAATGCATTCACGTAGGGCCGTCTCTGCTTCGACTGGACGGTTCGTATTGGAATACACCTGCCCGAGAAACAGATATGCGTCAGGATTTTCCGGCGCAAGGGAGATTGCTTTTTGGAGATATGTTTCAGCCTCGACATAGCGTTTGCGATTCGATGCAATCTTGCCCAGCGCTGCATAAGTCATGGAATCATGCGGAGAAATTTCCAGCTCTTTTTTCAGCTCCGTCTCTGCGTTTTCCATGTGGCTTTCGTCGCCGTTTGTCATCAGTAATGCGGCGGCAAGCAGATAATGAGCGGCCGGTAAGCGCGGATTTTCTTCAATCGCTTGCTGAAGTTCAGCTACGGCGCGTGACTGGAAGTCAGAGTCGCCATACGCCCGCCCAAATGCCATGTGGATTTCCGGAGTGTCACCGAATGACTTCTCCATCTCACTGAAAATCTGCACGGCGCATTTTTCATCTTCGAGATCGAGACAGGCTACCGCCAGATCGTAGCCATTCGCAAAAGTAGGGTCCAGCGCGACGGCTGCTTCCAGCTCTTTTCTTGCTTCCTGATCGCGATTCAGTTTGAGCAGCGCTCGTCCGAGCAGTTGATGTGCCTGCGCGAGCTTTACAGAATCGTCCGAATGTTTGCGGATGAATTCTGCGGCCAGCGTTTTGGTGTGGTCCGCATCACCGAGTGCGAGGGCAGTTTGCGCGTAATTAAGTAGTAAAGAGGGAGAAGCCGGATCCAGTGTTAAAGCTTCATCGAACAGCGGAGCCGCATGCGGATAATCTCTCGCTGCTCCGTATGCCATTGCCAAGTCGCCGAGGGCCTCAGCAAGAAAGGCACGATATTGCCCAGCTGCCTCGTTGAGCTTGCCTGAGCGCTGCAACTCCTGAGCATCGTCATAGCGGTGCTGTAATGACTGGCTGTAAACGGCTGCGGCAGATATGAACAAGAGCAATATGCCGCAGAGTCTGGACTGCATAAACATTCGGATTAAGTTTACAGATTAAAAAAGATGGAAGGTGAACAGCGCCGTTCACCTTCCGTTGGGAGGGTACGATAAAGCATTTTTCGTCTAGTAGTAACCTCGACAAATAAGAACGCCATTCTGAGACGCAGGCGGGGAATCTCCAATGATTTCGGCTCACCCGTACATGGTTGAGATTTATAGTCGCGTTGCTCCTCAGAATGACGGCCTAGATCAAGTCTTCTTTCAGAAGAAATACTTCACGTTCAACTCGATGATGCGCTGATATGGAGCGCCTGTTTTGGCGTCCATAACACCGAAGGTATCCGTGTTGTAGTTCCGCGTGATGGTCTTCGTGGCATAGTCCACGTTGTAGCTCAAGCCAAGCGGGCCTCCTCCGCCCGCAGAGCTGTAGTTCGGCAGTGGATGGTTCAGCCAGTTAAAGGCGCTGACCCGTAACTGGATTTGCTGGCTCTCGTGGATGGGGAATGATCTGTAGATTGCTAGATCATTATTGAAGTAAGCTCCGGCGCTCATGTAGGGGAAATTCCGACCGCCCTGTGTTCCTACTGCCGGCGCCATGAAGCAGTTTCCGTTGACGCGTTGATAGTGCTTCAAGCCGGAATTTGGATTGCAGGTCAGCGTAGGCAGAATCGGCAGAGGAGCGTCTGTCCCGAAGTACGTAGCAGAGCCGATACTGCTGGTGAGACCCTGGGCCTTCTGGTAGTTGCTATCACCCGGCAGACCAGTGTATGTCAGTCCCATGCTGAAGTTCGGCACGCCATTGCCAAGCGCTGCGGGAATGTAACCGCCTGCCTGCCAGGTGGAGATGCCGGAGATGGTCCAGCCGCTCAACGCGCCATTGACCAGGCGATTGAACGCATGGATGCTTCCTGTCTGATAGGTGTAAGAAGAATTGAAGACAAATGGACGATCCACCGATGTAGGGCCGTAGTTCAGGTTGATATCGAATGGATTCTCCTGCAGGCTCGTTCCCAGCGTCTTCGACCAGGTGCCGTTGAGATTGAAGTTGAGGTGGCCAGTTGTCTTGATCCACGCCACCTGCAGAGCGTTGTAATTGGTGTAGGCGATGCTTTGATTCACCGTTACTGAAGAAGTTCCATACGCGTAACCATAAGGGTGATAGTCGGCCGCTTTATTTCCGGTTGGAGTTCCGGCTGCGCCACCAAAATTAGGGTTCGTCCCCAGATTTTCCGGGTTCGTGGACAGCACCCCGGTAACCGGATCGGGCTTAAAGAATGCTCCGATAGGTGTTTTGTTCATATCGGCAAGCGCGGCGAAGTTGCTGCCTTCAATGCCCTCGCTGTTGTCGGAAAGCTGGCTGGTCTGGCTGCCGACATAGGCGATATCGAGCACGGAATTCCACTTCAGCCTCTGGTCAATCGTTAGGTTGTAGGCATAGGTGAGCGGCTGTCCGTAGTCAGTCGGATCGAATCCCGCCTGCGTTCCGCTCGTGCACTGGGTGGTACAGGGCTTATAGGCGAGTTGGTTGAGCTGCGAAAGCATAACGGTACTCTGACCGGGCAGGTTGTAGCCCAGGGTATGCTGCGCAGTCACGAGCGGCGGCGCAACGTCGTTGACTTGGGTGACAAAGCGATAGGCTCCCCATCCGCCGCGAATTACAGTATTGCCGTTTCCAAACAGGTCATAGGAAAGGCCGAATCGCGGATCGAAATAAGCAAAGCGGTTCGGCTGGCCGCTCAGCGGAACACCCGCGTCGATGGCATGCCAGTAATATCCGGGAGCGTATTTACCGCTGTTGAAGTCAGACAACACACGGTCAGGATAGAAGACGGCCATGCCGATACGGCCGCGATCATACCAGTGGCCTATGTGTTCCACGCGGGCACCCAGTTCCAGGGTGAGGCGTCTGGTTGTCTTCCAGGTATCCGCCACGAAAAATGCAGTTGCCTGATAGGCAGTATCAGCGATGGGAGAAGCATTGTTTTCGCTGTAGCCCGTCATTATCCCCATGGTGAAGTTGGCCACGGGATTATGCGGCGAGCCGAGCTGGTTTCCGGTGATGACATTTGGATTCTGACCGGCCCGAATCGTGAGGTTTCCATCTTGATACGTGCTGAAAGTGCTTTGGTAATTGTCGGTATTTTGGGTAAACGCGCCCATTTTTACCGTGTGATTGCCCCAGACTTTGGTCAGCACATCATTGAATTGAGGCGCTTCTTTGCGGACGGCATATTTTCCTGGCGGATTGTCAAAGATCGAAGCCTGCGAGAAGTCCGGAAAGCTGAAGTTCCCGGCACTGCTGTAGGCGGGAATGTTGAGAGACGTGGTTTGAAAAACCTTGCCGTAGGGATAACCGAGTGTGCTCCGATAAGCTGCCTTAGGATCGGGCTGGACAAAGGGAAAGTCGCCGAATGCCCATGCCGCCATCAAATCGTTAGTGGTTGTGGAATTGAAGTTGTGCACGAAGTGTCCGGCGATTGATTTGCCGCGAAATGCTTCCGATTCGCCGCCGCCCGGATAAGGGATGGCATTGCCCGGCGTCCAGTACAGATGCGCGCCATTGCCCTGCGCCAGCTGTGAGTTGTAGGCCTGCTGATAGGAGCCGTAAATCTTTGTGTTTTCGCCAAGCTGATAGTCGAGCCGGACACGGTAGATCCATCCGTTGTTGATGTTCGGAATGGGCTGATAGTAGTTAACGTGACCGACTGAAGTCGCTGGATCTGCGTTGGCCTTGGGCCAGATTTTAGCCAGCGCCGCCGCGCCTGGATCAATGAATTGCGCGGGAATTCTGTTGCCCGCACTGGAGGGTGTGGACGAAATGCTGCTGCCATCCGGAAAGACGGTTCCGGAAAGATCGCTGCACCATGCACCTTGAGGATATTGGTTGGTAGGCGTCGCAAAGAATCCCTGCGGGCAAAGAGCCTGGTTGTTTGCATTATCGTTGGTGAAATTTCCGGCCATCATTTCGGGGGAGGGAATGTACGAAGTCAATACATTTGCATTGCCCTGATTCTGCAACCAGCGTTCATAGCCACCCCAGAAAAACAGCTTTTTATGGGTGAGCGGCACCGGTCCGCCGAAGTTGCCTCCGGGGTAGTAATAGTGCTGGTCTCCCTG
>Ga0070740_10000762_pt1 | contig 55828 bp, 47 predicted proteins | sample Coa_R2_FD_67286 | JGI IMG/M metagenome (GOLD analysis project Ga0070740, IMG submission 67286) | Surface soil microbial communities from Centralia Pennsylvania, which are recovering from an underground coalmine fire - Coalmine... | ecosystem: Environmental > Terrestrial > Soil > Unclassified ... | reverse complement strand
GGGCGAAATCCTGGAACTCAAGAACACCATCAATACGATGGTGGACCAGCTGAATGCGTTTGCTTCGGAAGTGACGCGCGTGGCGCGCGAGGTGGGCACGGAAGGCAAGCTTGGCGGCCAAGCGCAGGTGCCCGGCGTGGCCGGCACCTGGAAGGACCTCACCGATACGGTGAACGTCATGGCCGCAAACCTGACCGAACAGGTTCGCGGCATCGTGAAGGTCGTGACGGCCGTAGCAAACGGCGATCTGAAGCAGAAACTGACGGTGAAGTCGAAGGGCGAAGTGGCCGCGCTCGCCGAAACCATCAACAACATGATGGACACGCTCGCCACCTTTGCCGACCAGGTCACAACGGTGGCGCGCGAAGTGGGCGTGGAGGGACGGCTTGGCGGCCAGGCCAACGTGCCCGGCGCGGCAGGAACCTGGAAAGACCTGACCGGCAACGTGAATCTGCTCGCCGCCAACCTGACCACGCAGGTGCGCGCCATCGCGGAAGTTGCGACCGCGGTGACAAAGGGCGATCTCACGCGCTCGATCCAGGTGGATGCGCGCGGCGAAGTGGCCGAGCTGAAAGACAACATCAACACGATGATCGAGAACCTGCGGCAGACGACGGACCGCAACACCGAACAGGACTGGCTGAAGACAAATCTCGCCAAATTCACGAGCATGCTTCAGGGACAGCGCGATCTGACAACGGTGGGCCGCCTGCTGCTGACCGAACTGACGCCACTGGTGAACGCCCAGCTGGGCGTCATTTACCAGATGTCCGATGACGGCGGAGCCCTCAGTCTTCTGGCGTCTTATGCAGACGATATAGAACAACAGCATCCGCCCCGGATCAGGATGGGACATGGCCTTATCGGGCAATGCGCCATCGACAGGAGGCGCATGCTGATCAATGAACTGCCGGAAAATGTCGTTCCGATCGGATCGGCCCTGTTCAAGATGCCGCCGCGAAACATCATCGTTCTGCCGGTTCTTTTCGAGAGTCAGGTCAAGGCGGTTATCGAACTTGCTTCGGTGACGGCCTTCACGGACCTTCAGGTTACATTCCTGGAACAGCTCACGGCGAGCATAGGCATCGTGCTCAATTCCATCGAAGCGACGATGCAGACCGAGGGGCTGTTGACGCAATCGCAACAGCTGGCAAAAGAGCTTCAGGTCCAGCAGCGCGAACTGCAGCAGACGAACGAACAACTGGAGCAGAAAGCCCAACAGCTGGCCGAACGCAATGTGGAAGTGGAGGCGAAGAATCAGGAAATCGAGCGCGCGCGGCGCGCGCTGGAGGAAAAGGCGGCAGAGCTCGCGCTGACGTCGAAGTACAAGTCCGAATTCCTTGCCAACATGAGCCACGAGTTGCGGACGCCGTTGAACAGCATCCTGATCCTGGGCCAGCAGCTGTCAGAAAATCCCGACGGCAATCTCGCGCCGAAGCAGGTGGAATTCGCCAAGACCATTCATGGCGCTGGAACCGACCTTCTCAACCTCATCAGCGACATTCTCGACCTTTCGAAGATCGAATCCGGCACGGTTACGGTGGATGCCGAAGAGGTGTCACTGTCCAGCCTGATCGAGGCGGTGGCCCGGCCATTCCGGCACGAGGCGGAGACGCGCCAGCTGGGCTTCGAATTGGCGGTTGGCCCCGACGCCAGCCCGACCATCACGACCGACGCCAAGCGGTTGCAACAGGTTCTGAAAAACCTGCTTTCCAACGCCTTCAAGTTTACCGAGCAGGGCGGCGTGCGCCTGAGCGTTTCCACGGCTGACGGCGGATGGAGCCCCGACCATCCGGTGCTCAAGCAGGCGTCATCGGTTGTTGCGTTCCGCGTTTCCGACAGCGGCATCGGCATTCCCGCCGACAAGCAGAAGATCATCTTCGAGGCCTTCCAGCAGGCCGACGCGTCAACCAGCCGCAAATACGGCGGCACGGGCCTGGGCCTTGCGATCTGCCGCGAGCTTGCGAACCTTCTGGGCGGCGAAATCCATCTGCAAAGCGCGCCGAACGTTGGCAGCACGTTCACGCTGTATCTGCCGCTCAGATATGCCGGGCCGGCCAGCGGCGCGCGCCCCAGCCCACCCGAGCGCAGCGCAATCCAGGAGCGCGCGGACCATCTGGTCACGTTGCCGGAGCGGCCGGCCGAACAGATTCCGGATGATCGCGGCGTCATCCAGCCCGGCGATTCAATTCTGCTGATCATTGAAGACGATCCGCACTACGCCCGCATCATGCTCGATCTGGCGCGCGACAACGGTTTCAAGGTGCTGCTTGCCATGCGCGGAGCAGACGCCCTGGAGATGGCAAAGCAGTATCAGCCGACGGCCATTTCGCTGGATGTATTTCTGCCGGACATGCTCGGCTGGACGGTCCTCAGCCAACTGAAGCAGAACCCGCTCACCCGCCACATCCCCGTGCAGATCGTTACGCTGGACGAAGATCGCCAACACGGCCTGGCGAGCGGAGCCTTTTCGTTCGTGACCAAGCCCACATCCAGTCAGGAGCTTTCCGCGGCGATCGCCCGAATCCGCGAATACGCGGCGCCGCGCCGCAAACGGCTTCTGCTTGTCGAAGATAACAGGGCCGAACAGATCAGCGTGGCCGATCTTCTATGTCACGATGACATTGAGATCGTCACGGCCGAGACAGGCGCCAATGCCCTTTCCATCCTTGAGAATGACCCGTGCGACTGCGTCGTACTCGATCTGCGATTGCCCGATATGAGCGGGTTTGAGGTGCTTGAGCAGATGAAAGCCGATTCGCGGCTTTCCGACGTGCCTGTGATCGTTTTCACCGGCCGCGAGCTTTCCGCCGAAGAGGACGCACAGCTGCATACGATGGCGCGCAGCATTGTGGTCAAGGGCGTGGAATCTCCCGAGCGCCTGCTCGATGAGACCGCACTGTTCCTGCACCGCGTTGTTACGGACTTTCCGCCGGAAAAACAGCGCCTTCTGGAACGGCTGACTAGTTCGGACGAGGATCTTGTCGGGCGCACGGCGCTGCTCGTGGACGACGACGCACGAAACATTTTCGCGCTCTCATCCGTGCTGGAGCGTCGCGGCATGCAGGTGCTGACTGCGACGACGGGAAAGGAAGCCATCCAGCTTGTCGAGTCCACGCCCGGCCTGGCCATCGTGCTCATGGACATCATGATGCCCGAAATGGACGGCTATCAGACAATCCAGGCGATCCGCGGCAATCCTGCCTATCGCCGCCTGCCCATCATCGCGCTGACCGCAAAGGCCATGAAGGGCGATCGCGAGAAATGTCTGGAAGCGGGAGCCTCCGACTATCTCGCCAAGCCCGTAAACACGGAGCAACTGCTCTCGGCCCTGCGGATGTGGCTGCACCGCTGACGGAGCAAGCCCATGGCCCGCGAAGACAAGGTGAACATTCTGCTGGTGGACGATCAGCCCGCCAAACTGGTCAGCTACGAAGTAATGCTGGAAGACCTGGGTGAAACGCTCATCAAGGCGTCGTCGGCGCGCGAGGCGCTGGAGTGTCTGCTGAAAAACGATATCGCCGTCATCCTGATCGATGTCTGCATGCCGGACCTGGACGGTTTTGAACTCGCCGCCATGATCCGCGAGCATCCGCGCTATCAGAAGATCGCCATCATCTTCATTTCGGCAATCCAGTTCGCCGACAACGACCGGCTTCGCGGCTATCGCATGGGCGCCGTGGATTACATGCCGGTACCGGTTGTGCCGGAAATCCTTCGTGCAAAGGTGAAGGTGTTCACCGAGCTTTTCCGGAAGACACAGCAACTGGAGCAGCTGAACCGCGAACTGGAACAGCGCGTTGCGGACCGGACGGCCGCGCTTGAATCCTTCAACGCGCGCCTGATCCACAGCGAAGAGCAGCTGCGCCTGGCGACAGAAGCCGCCGAAATCGGCCTGTGGGATGTGGATTATGCTTCGAACACGCTATTCTGGCCTCCACGCCTGAAAGCAATGTTCGGGATTTCTCCCGACGCGCCCGTCTCCATGGACGATTTTTATGCTGGCCTTCATCCGGAAGACCGCGAGGCCGTTACCGCGGCGTTTGCTGCCGCCTGCGATCCGGCGCAACGCGCGCGCTACAATGTCGAATACCGGACGATCGGCAGAGAGGATGGGATCGTTCGGTGGGTCGCCGCAAAGGGCCGCGGCATCTTCGATGACAATGACAGATGCGTCCGCGTGATTGGAACGGCAATCGACATTACCGAACGCAAGCGTGCTGAGGAACACAGCGCGTTGCTCGCGCGCGAGGTTGATCACCGCGCCAAGAATGCGCTTGCCGTCGCGCAATCGATCGTGCGGCTGACGCGCGCCCCAACCATCGAGGCCTATACGCGTGCCGTTGAAGGGCGGATCGCCGCGCTGAGCCATGCGCACGCGCTTCTGTCGGCATCGCGTTGGCAGGGCGCCAGCCTGCGCAGCCTGATCATGGAAGAGCTGGCACCCTATGCCACGTCGTCAGAGCGCGCCGCCCTGGAGGGCGCGGACTTAAAGCTTGACCCGACCACCGCCCAATCGCTCGCTCTGGTGCTGCACGAGCTGGTGACGAATTCCGCCAAATATGGCGCGCTTTCGCGCGATTCCGGCCGTCTTGGCCTGAGGTGGTTGGAGGATAAGCGCCATGTCCTGCTGACGTGGACGGAACAGGGCGGCCCTCGCGTTTCGCCACCGGCGCGCAGTGGCTTCGGCCTGAACGTCATCCGAACCTGCGTGGAAAACCAGCTTCACGGAACGGTCTCGCTGGATTGGCGGGAAGACGGCCTTTACTGCAACCTCGACATTCCGGTTCACCGAGATGGGCCGATCGATGCCGCCGACCTGACATTGTTCGACGGAAAACGAACGCAGGACTGTCGCCCCGGCCGGCCCCATGTGCTGGTCGTCGAAGATGAAATGCTTGTGGCGCTGATGATGCAGGAATCCCTGCTGGGCTTCGGCTTCGACGTGATCGGGCCCTACGGCCGCCTGGCGGAGGCCATGAGGGCGGCAAAAATGCAGACGCCTTCGGCCGCAATTCTGGACGTGAATGTCGGGGGCGAACCCGTTTACGAGCTTGCCGATTTTCTGGTGCAGGAAGACGTCCCGTTCATCTTCCTGACGGGATATGGGCGCGAAAGCATCCATGAGCGCTTTGCGGCCGTGCCCATTCTGGGCAAGCCCGTAAATCTCGATCAGCTGAGAAGTGCCCTCGCCGGAGCGATATCGCCCGAACAACGCGGGTCGGGCGTCCTGCGGGCCTGAGGCGCGCCTGCGAGGCGCGCGCAAGCGGACATCCTGTGCAAGCCGAAAACGGAAAAATTGGAGCGGGCGACGCGAATCGAACGCGCGACCCTAACCTTGGCAAGGTTATGCTCTACCCCTGAGCTACGCCCGCCTCCAAAGCGAGGGCGGTTTATTGCCCATCGCGGCTTTCGATTCAATACCATTCCATTTTGCCGGTAAAGTTTCCCGATCAAGGGCCCTCGATGCCCACCGCGCCCCATTGCTGCGGGCCGGCCGGGGCCCCGTCTGCCAGTGTCTTCTGTCCGGAGCCGCAAGATTTGCGAAAGGACGCGAAAGCTTGTCCCATCCGCGGCGCTGCAACAATCTTCTGGCCGGATGCTCCCGTGAATCGCCCACCTGCCACCGACACCGATCTTTTTGCCCAGCTCGATGCTCTCGGCATCGCTCACCGGACGTACGCGCACGCGCCGGTTTTCACCGTGGAGGAATCGCAGGCGGCTTGCGCGCATATTCCGGGCGGGCACACCAAAAATCTTTTTCTCAAGGACCGGAAGGGCGGCTTATGGCTGGTGGTGGCGCGGGAAGAGCTGAAGCTCGATCTGAACGCACTGGCCAAGCAGTTGGGCGTGACGCGATTTTCTTTCGGTCCTCCGGCTCTTCTGATCGCCATGCTCGGCATCCCGCCGGGCTCTGTGACGCCCTTTTCGCTGATCAACGATCCCGAAGCGCGGGTTCGGGTGGTGCTGGATGAAGCCATGCTGGCGCTGGACCCGCTGAACTTTCATCCGCTGCGCAACGACCGCACCACGGCAATTTCCCCGTCCGACCTTCTCAAATTCATCCACGCAACGGGCCATGAACCAATAACCGCACGGCTGCCCGAACGAAACGGATGAGCGCGCAATTCACCCACCCCAAAGGCGCACGGCCAGGCACAGCACACCGGCGCCCAGGAGCGTCATGATCGTGGTCGCCGCGCGCGGGTGGGCATGCTGGCTTTCGGGAATGAGATCGGAGGCGCCCAGATAAATGAAGCAGCCGGCAAAGACGCCGAGCACGAGCCCGATGGCCGATTGCGGGATGCGGACGAGCAATGTGGTCGCGGCTCCCAGGACCGGCGCGATGGCATCGAGCAGAAGAAAGGGCAGCGCCTGTTTGAGCCTGCCGCCGCTCTTCAGGATGAAGGCGACCGTGTTGATGCCGTCGGAAAAATCGTGGGTGATAACCGCCGCAGCCACGATGGCGCCAACGGCCGGCGAGGCCTGGAAGCCCGCGCCGATTGCCACGCCGTCAAGAAAACTGTGCGCCGCCAGCGTGAGGGCGCCGGCCGCGCCGCGCTGCGGAGCATGGTCGTGTGCGTGTTCTTCATGCGCCTGCGGGTGAATGAGGATCAGCCGGTCAATGACGAGGTATGCGAAAAACCCCGCGGCGACAAACAGCGTGAGGCGCGCCGGATCGTAATAACCATTGGCGAGCGCGACGGATTCGGGCAGGAGATCGAACAATGCAACACCGATCACGGCGCCCGCTGAAAAACCGAGAATAAGGTGCAGCCGGTCGCGAACGCGCAACGCAAATACTCCACCCAGCACCGTGGCGGCGAAGGCAAGCGCGGAGATCAGGATGACGGTCATGGGAAGCGGCGGCGTGCCGAACGATCAGTTGCTGCCGGGATAGTTGGGGCTTTCGCGCGTGACCACAACATCGTGGACATGGCTTTCGCGCAGGCCCGCGCCCGTAATGCGGACGAATTTTGCGCTCTTCTGGAAGGTGGGGATGTCTCTTGCGCCCGTGTAGCCCATGGCCGCGCGCAACCCGCCCACGATCTGATGCACCACATTGGCGACCGGGCCTTTGTAGGGAACCTGCCCCTCCACACCTTCGGGCACAAGCTTCAGCGCATCGTTCACTTCGGCCTGGAAATAGCGGTCGGCCGAACCGCGCGCCATGGCGCCGACCGAGCCCATGCCGCGATAGCCTTTGTAGGAACGGCCCTGATACAGGAACACTTCGCCCGGCGCCTCTTCGGTGCCGGCGAGCAACGAGCCTACCATCGCGGCATTGGCGCCCGCCGCAATCGCCTTCGCAAGATCGCCGGAATATTTGATGCCGCCGTCGGCAATGACGGGCGTGCCGGTCTTGCGTGCGGCTTCCACGGCATCCATCACGGCCGTCAGTTGCGGCACGCCGACGCCCGCGACCACACGCGTGGTGCAGATGGAGCCTGGGCCGATGCCCACCTTCACCGCATCGGCGCCCGCGTCGATCAGCGCCCTGGCGCCATCGGCCGTTGCAATATTTCCGGCGATGATCTGGGTGTAGTTGGACTCTTTCTTGATGCGTTCGACCGCGCCAAGCACGCCTTTCGAATGACCATGCGCCGTATCCACCACCACCACGTCGCATTCGGCTTCGATCAGCGCCAGGGCCCGCCTGAAACCGTCTTCGCCCACGCCGGTGGCCGCACCCACGCGCAGGCGGCCGCGCTCATCCTTTGCGGCATTGGGATATTTCTGCGCCTTCTCGATGTCCTTGACGGTTATGAGGCCCACGCAGCGATAGGCTTCATCCACGACGAGAATTTTTTCGATGCGATGCTGATGCAGAAGACGCTTGGCTTCTTCAGGTTTCACACCTTCGCGCACTGTGACAAGCCGGTCTTTCGTCATCAGCTCGCGCACCGGCTGGCGCAAATCGGTGGCGAAGCGGACATCGCGATTGGTGAGAATGCCGACAAGCTTGCCCGCGCCCTTGCCGTTGGCGCCTTCGACCACAGGGATTCCGGAGATGGAATAGCGCTGCATCAAGGACAGCGCATCGGCGAGCGTTGCGTCGGGGCCGATGGTGACGGGGTTCACGACCATGCCGCTTTCGAACTTTTTCACGCGACGAACCTGCTCGGCCTGCTCTTCGATGGGCAGATTCTTATGGATCACGCCAAGCCCGCCGGCCTGGGCCATGGCGATGGCCAGGCCTGCTTCCGTGACCGTGTCCATGGCGGCAGAAATAAGCGGGATTCCGAGCTCGATGGACGCGGTCAGCCGCGCCCTCGTATCGACCTGGCCGGGAAGGATTTCGGATGCACCAGGCACAAGCAGCACATCGTCGAAGGTCAGGGCTTCGCGTATGGCTGGTCGCTGTTCCATGCGGGCGTCTATCAGCCTTGTTTCGATTCTGCAAGAGCAGGCCTTGGGCGTTTACAATTGGCCGGGCCAGGGAGGACGGATATGACGCAGGAATTCAGGGTCGGCGACCGGGTTTCGTGGAATTCGGAAGCGGGCCGGGTACGCGGCAAAATCGTGAAAATTCACAGGCGGAATGTGGACTTCAAGGGTTACACCCACCACGCCAGCCGGGAGGAGCCGCAATACGAAATCCGGAGCGACAAAACCGGGCACATCGCCATGCACAAGGGTCGAACTTTGCGGAAACTGCACAAGGCCCCATAAGCCGTGGCGCTGCCCTTCTTCACAATCGGACATTCCACGCGAAGCATCGCGGAGTTTGTCGCGCTCCTGAAAATGGCCGATGTAACGGCGCTGGCGGACGTGAGGACAATTCCGCGTTCCCGCACTAACCCGCAATTCAATTCCGATGTGCTTCCACGCGAAATTGCGCCCATCGAGTACCGGTCCATTGCGGCGCTCGGCGGCTTGCGGGGACACAGACGCGGCAGCGGACCGTCGCCCAACACGTTCTGGGAGAATGAAAGTTTTCGCAACTATGCCGACTATGCGGCCACGCCCGCCTTTCGCGGGGGGCTCGAGGAGTTGAAGGCAATTGGCTGCGAGAATGTCTGTGCCTTCATGTGCGCAGAGGCTGTGTGGTGGCGGTGCCATCGCCGCATCATCGCCGATTACCTGCTCGCCGAGGGCGAGCAGGTCTTCCACATCATGGGCCCCGGGCGGATCGAACCGGCCAGGCTCACGCCCGCGGCGCGGCTGGTCAACGGAAAACTTGTATATGCAGGCTCCTGACTAGTTTTCTTCGTCCGGATAGGGCCCGACGCCGCCATCGGCAATGAATTTGTCAATGCGCCTGTCGAGGACTGGCAACGGCACCGATCCCAGCTGCAGCACGGTGTCATGAAACGCGCGGATATTGAATTTCGCGCCGAGCGCGGCTTCTGCGCGGCGGCGGTTCTTCAGGATATCCATTTCGCCCAGATAGTAGGACAACGCCTGCCCCGGCCAAGCGATATAACGATCCACTTCGGTGTTGATCTCGTGATCGGGGAGCGCGGTGTAATCGTGCATGTATTTTACCGCCTGTTCGCGCGTCCAGCCCTGGCTGTGGATACCGGTGTCCACTACCAGCCGCACCGCACGCCAGATCTGATAGCCGAGCATGCCGAAGCGATCGTAGGGCGTCTTGTACATGCCCATCTCGTCACCGAGCCATTCGCAATAGAGCGCCCAGCCTTCGCCATAGGCGGAGATATAGGTGTAACGCCGGAAGTCGGGCAGATTCCTGTTTTCGGCAGCGAGCGGAATCTGAAATGCGTGCCCCGGCGCGGATTCATGCAATGTGAGCGCGGTCAGGTTGTAGAGCGGCCGCTGCGGCAGATCATAGGTATTGACGAGATAGACGCCAGGCCCGCCGCGGCCGGAGGTGTAAAATGGCGCCAGGTCGGCCGGCACCGGCTTGATCGCAAAGCGCGCGCGCGGCAGATGGCCGAAATACTGCGACGCCTTGCCATCGAATTCCTTGGCAATCCAGGCAGCGTCCTTGAGAAGCTCCTCGGGCGTCCTGGCGTAAAATTTCGGGTCGGTGCGCAGGTAGTGGAGGAATGCCGGAAAATCGCCCTTAAACCCGGTCTTTTTCATTTCACCGACCATCCCGGCGTGCAGGCGGGCGACTTCCTGAAGGCCAAGCCGATGAATTTCGTCCGGCGTCATGTTGAGGGTTGTGAACTGGAGGATGCGTGACTGGTAATAGGCCTTGCCGTCGGGCAGATCGTAGGCCGCGAGCGTGGTGCGCGCATGCGGCACATAATTATCGTTCCAGAACTTCAGAAGCTCGGCATAGGCCGGTTGCACCTTGTTTCGGATGACATCGATAGCCTCGGCGCGGAGCCGGGCCCGTGTGGCCGCAGGAATCGTCGAGAGCATCTCCCTGAACGGCGTGTAGAGCAGACAGTCTTCCGGCTTGGCCTTGACGACCTGGCTGATGGATGTATCGCGGCCCAAAAGCGTGACGCGCGGAGGCGTGAAGCCGCGTTTGAGGCCGGCGCGCATTTCATCTTCCTGCTCGCGGAAATAGCGCGGCAGATCGCGCAACTGGGCAATATAGTTCTGATAGTCCCTGAGCGTCTTGAAATTGCGGCGCGCGGTGTAACCCACGTCCGTCCAGAATGAGCTGTCGGAATTGGCCGGCATTTCATATTGCCGAAATCGCTGATCGGCAATGAGCGCGGCAATCTGCGGTTTGTAAACGTCGTAATCGACCTGATTGTCGGGAGAGAGCTGATCGCGGGGAATGGCGTCGAGTTCCTTCAGGACCTCCTGCCAATAGCGAAGGCGCATCTCCTGCGAGGTCGGGTCGACTTTCGGGAAATGATCCGCGATCGGCTTCTGGCTGTCTTCTTCGTCCGGGAACTGCTCTTCGCGCCACGTCCATTCCCGCGTGTAGAGGGCCTTGAACCGCGCGTCGGCACTCTGCGGCGCGGCATTGGCGGGGAAAACGGCGCTCATGGCCAGCACAACTGTCGCCATTCCGAATCCGGCAATGAAAGCCTGCATGGATCACCCCTTACCCGAACAGCGCGCTCACAGTCATTTGGCAAGAGCGGGGACCGATTTGCAATGCGCGCAATTTGCGCAATGTGTCTATTTTCTGCCGCGAAACCCCTGGGCCACGAGATACAGCTCCACGGATTCGGCCCGCGAGGCCGGCGGCTTCACGTGCTTGACCGTCGCGAAGTTCTTTCTGATCCGCGCCAGCAACTCATGGGTGGCGCCGCCCTGAAAAACCTTGCCGACAAAGGCGCCGCCCGGCCGCAGGACATCCTCGGCCACGTCCAGCGCCGCTTCCATCAACGCCAGCGTGCGCAAATGATCGGCCGCCCGAATTCCTGTGGTGGGCGCTGCCATGTCCGAAAGCACAAGATCGGCAGGACCGCCCAGCGCCTGTTTCAGCCGTGCCGGAGTATCCGGATCGGTCAAGTCGGCCTGAAGAACGGTTACGCCCGCGATGGGCTCCATTGCCAGAATGTCGGCCGCGACAACTGTCGCGCCACGGCCTGTGGCAACCTGGCTCCAGCCGCCGGGGGCGGCCCCCAGATCCAGCACGCGGGAGCCCTTCTTCAGAAGATGAAACTTCGAGTCCAGTTCGAGAAGCTTGAATGCCGCGCGGCTCCGGTAACCTTTGGTCCGGGCTTCATGCACATAAGGGTCATTGAGCTGGCGCTCGAGCCAACGGGTCGAAGATACCTTGCGGCCCCTGGCGCTTCGCACACGGACACGCCTGGATCCGCGGCCTGATGATCTGTCTCCTGGCATGAAAGCCGCCTTGTTCCGGTCGCTGCTATCCGCTAAATCCGGCCAGCCAAGCCGTTGGGGGATCGTCTAACGGTAGGACAGCGGACTCTGACTCCGCCAGTCTAGGTTCGAATCCTAGTCCCCCAGCCAATTCGGACAGCATTTTTAGTGCGGATCGGCATGCTTCGCACGCTGCCGGACAAACGGAATCGTGACGCGCGGATACGCGGATTCAGCCCGCCCGGCTGACCGAATTCTGTCTGGCGCCAACGACGGTGGCGGGCGCGGGGCGTGCGCCCGGCAGCGGCCGGCGGCCCGCGGCGAGCGCCAGGCGAACGACTTCCGAAAGGCTGCGCACCTTCAGCTTGTCCATCACGCGCGCGCGGTGGATTTCGACGGTTCGCGGCGAAATTCCAAGTATGTGAGCGGCGACCTTGTTCGAATGGCCGGAGATGAGCTGATCCAGAACGTCCAGCTCCCGAGGAGTCAATGCATCGAGAAGCGCTCTCGCGGCCTGTCTGTCAGCAACTTCGTCTTTCGTCCGGTTCTCCAGTTCGATGGCCCGTTCAAGCGCAGACAGCATTCTGTCTTCGTCAAACGGCTTCTCGATGAAATCCAGCGCGCCCGCTTTCATCGCCCGGACCGCCAATGGAACGTCCCCATGTCCCGTGATGATGATCAGAGGCGTGTGATTGCCGCGCCTGATAAGCTCTTCCTGGAGAGCAAGGCCGTTCATTTCCGGCATCCTGACATCGACAACCATGCAACTGCATTGGCCGGCATATTCGCTCGAAAGCAGTTCCAGCGCTGAAGCAAAATCTACCACCCTGTATTGCGCGGATTCGAACAGCGCCCGCAAGGAACTTCGGACATTTTCGTCATCATCGACGATGCAAATGAGGTTTCGGGTCATTTGACAGCCTGTGAAGGGAGCTGGAAGCTGAACACGGTGCGGCATGCCGGATTGGACGACGGGCCGGCATTAGCAACAGAAACTTCCACGCCGTCGCCCACGCGGCGGCTTCTGATCACGAGCCTGCGCCATGCGGGACCGCACATCGTTGCTGCCGCAAATTTCACAATGTCGGCAATCATTCTCAGGGTCCGCGCGCGGTCTGCGTAGACGGCGGGCAGATCGGTTCCGAGATCGAGGTTCACCGCGCGATCGGCAGGCAGTCCCAGGCCCGGCACAATCGCTTGCCTTATCATGTCGTTGACGTCGTGCATGGCCGGATCCGGTTCGCGGCCTTCGGCGTTTCGCAAGTCCTGGATAAGCGCTCCGGCGCGCGCGGTCTGCTCGGCAGCCTTGTCGAGAAGCGGAAGCGCCCTCTCGGCGCCGTCCGGCGATCTGAGCCAGCGGCGGGCCGCACTGATGTAGTTGGTCAAGGCGGCAAGCGGCTGGTTCAATTCGTGTACCTGGGCCGGCGACAAGCGTCTGATCGGGCTGTGCGAAGATGTATGCGCAAGGTCGCGCCGGGTTTGCGCTGCGCGCATCCGGGATTGCACCTGTCCATTGCCCACGGCTTTCCTTCCGGACTTCGGAACTCGAACAATGGCGTCAGTATCAGTAGGGATTTGAGTTTCGATAAGGGCCGCCGCGAATCTGTCGCCCGGCTCCGGCATCGATGGAGAAGACTGCCCCCTTACTCTTTGCATCGCTCGCATTGAATTAAGATTACAACAATATGAATGAAAAGAATAATTGAAATTTGTCAAAGAACAAGCGCTTTTCTTGAAGTATGAATGAAACACAAAGCGTGGACGAGATCATCCGTATTAACCGTAAGAATCTCGCTTCAGCCGGGCTTGGCGATGTCTTTGGCAGATTTTCGAGGATTCAAATGAAAAACAAGGTTTGTCTTTTGACAACAAGTCAGTCCAATTTCCGGGACTTGGCGCCCTTTTTGACCAAGGCGGGGTTGTCGGTGTGGAAAGCAACGTCGGTGTCTCAATGCCTGGCCAGCCCTCACCTGCCCAGGACGCTTTGCGTGATCGCCGATCTGCCAACCCAGCGCGACATCGACCAGATTGTCGGGCTGCGGACTGCGGGCTTCGATGAACCGGTCATCCTGATCTCGAACTGCGCCCCTTCAGCCGGCACCGCTTCCCGCGCACACCTGCTGGACGTTTTGGCTCATCCCGTCGAGCCAAGAGATGTGCTCACGTGGATCGAGTGCATCTGTATCGCGAACCTGGCCGCCAACGGCCGGCTGAAGCGAGCCGCCTGAGATAGATCGGCGCCTACAGCGATGGACAGGCGAGCGTTGTGCCGTTGTACGGCACAGCCAACGGCGTCAGCGTTACGGTCAACACTTCCTGATAGCTCGGCGATGCGTTCTTCGTTGCTCCGCCCTCCTGGAGCGTAGCCGTTATCGGCAAGTTCTGGCCATTGATCCCTGCCGCACTGCATGCCACCGCCGTAAATGTGTGGTTGGTGTGGTCAACGGTTTCTCCGGCCAGGCGCATCGAAAACATGATCGATTCTGCGGCAACAGCGGTGTTCCCGCCGGGATAGGTCATAACGTAGTTGTGGGTTGCCGACATCGCCACGGTAAAGGGACCCGTGCTGGCAACGCGAATTTGACCCGTGACGCTGTGCGATGGCGCCTGCGCGTCGGAGACTGAACTGATCTCGCCGAAGCTGAGCGCGGGGCCTGAATAACTCGCTTGCAGGGCGCTCAGAACATCGATCTGTATTGCGATCGCGCCCGGCAGCGTGGTGGGCGTCGTGACATCGTGAAGAGCGCCAGAACCCGTGCAAATGTAAACAATGTCAAATGTAATGGGCCTGCCCGCTGTCAGATCAAGGCCGGGTGGGATCGTAACCGTGAGCGGCAGAGAGACGGTATCGGGCTGCCCATTGCCGCCGAAATTGTAGAAGACGGTTCCGCTTGCTGGCGGCGGCAGGGATAGTGTGTGGGACGCGGGCTGCGTGTAGAGAACATTCGAGCCGTTATAGGTGATGGAATAGCCGGCGGGGGAACCGGCGGGCTGGCTGATATAGAAATCAACCTGTCGTGTCTTGTTTCCGCTTCCATCCCTGTAGCGTGTAAGATTGAGCGTGACCGGCACATTGGTGAACCCGGTTCCGGAGAACGGGTTGTAATTGCCGATGCTGACCGCAGTCTGACCGGTCACGCTGCAGAAACTTCCGACAGCCCTCGCCGGCGATCCCGACAGCGCGGCGATGGACACCACAACCGCTGCGATGAAGAGCCTGTGTCTCATGGCTGCCCAGCCATGCGCGCCGGACGGACGTCACCCAACGTCACGGCGCCTTTGCTGCCGGCGGCAACGTCAATCTCGTAGTCCGTGGCCGGCTCGGTCTGCATTTCGATGCGCCAGCGGCCGGCGCGAAGGCCGGTGAGCCCGAAACGTCCCTGCGCGTTGGTAAACAGCTCGATTGGTTTGTGCGATGGATTCCCGATTTCGGATGCCGACCCCGAAACGAGCGGAAGAGGCTCGCCATTTTCGTTCACAAGCCGCCCGATCGCCGTGATCGAATAATCGGTGCCGGCTTCAAGACGGTATCCGGCGCGATGCGGCGGCAGCAGGCGGAATGTGTCCTGACCGATATCCGAATCGACCGGGGCGTCAGGTGCATCAATGGAAACCGTGCGCTCGTTGTAGGATGCAAGGTCCGGCACCGTGGCCGTACCAAGAGGACCCGTCTGCGCCTCATATCCGGACGGACCCGGATCAATAACGACGTCAGCGTTCTCGAGATTTTTGCTTCGCTGCACAATGGCGAAGGCGTCGCTGATGGGTCGGCCGACCGAGACGGCCCCATCGGCGAACGCTATCGATGTCGCCACGCGCACATCCGTCTGGGCGACAGACTGCAGGCCCGAGCCGCCAAATGCCGAAAAATGGTCGGCGCCCACTTCGCCGGCGCTGCCGACATAGTTGACCGTCCCGTCCAAGTCATAGCCTGCGGACGTCCGCTCCAGCGCTGCCGAGGCGTTGTAAGAGCCGGCGTCGGAGCCATGATTTTCCATCCATTCGAGCCGCTCCGCGCCGAGCGCGGAATCCGCGCTGGCAATGACACTGGAGTCCTGATCAAGCTGCAGCGTAAGCGAAAGCTGCACCAGCAGGCCGCCATGCGTGTCGAAGATCGACCGCTGGTAGCCGGCCGTCGCATTAAGACTTGCGAAAGATGTCGGGTGCCAACCCAATGTGACTTCGTAGAGGTCGCTGTCTGGCGACGGCGCACGGCCCTTTGCGTAATGAAGGCTGATGCCTGCGTATAAACCGTCATTGAAAACATGCGAATAGCTGCCGTTGAATTCATAGACATAGGGGTTCAGCGGCGGCGGCATCACGCCGGGGGAAAAGGACGGGGCGGGCGTCTGGCAACTGGCGGCCAAGGATCCGGCGGGCGCCGCAGGCCCACGGTTCTGGCATGCCGGAACCGGGACGGTGCCAGAAATACCCATCGGCAGCACGGCGCCCAGCGCGCTTTGCGCATCGACCGGAGAAAAATCCCTGCTCCACATTTCGGCGGAAAGATCCAGCGTATCGGCCGTGCCGTTGGTTCCGCCAAACATGGTGTGAAAATCGAGAAGCGCGGCATATCCGTATCCCAGCGCCTTGCCTTTCGATGCGGCTAGACTGGCGGAAAACGATCCGAACCCCGTGGACAGGATCGCATCTGCGCCCCCCATTGCGGAATGGACATTGGCCTGCAGGTTCGCGCCAAGCGTGAGCCGTTCGCTCAAGCCGTGCTCGATATAACCGGTGACTTCCGGATCGCCCGTGTAGCCGGGTCCGCTTGCGCCAAGAGGGGCGCGGACACCCGCATAGAGGCCGAACTCCGTCAGGCCCTCCGCCAGCTGGGCCTGATCGGAAAACTGGCTGAAATTGAGCTCCTGTATTCCTCCTGAGTCATCGCGAATGGAGAGACGCACATCTTGCACGCCCTGCGTGAAGGGAAAATTCCTCAGATCATATTGCCCGGGGCCAAGCTGGATGCGCTGCAGAAGCTGTCCGTTGATCCAGATTTCGACAGTTGACGCACGCGAAAGCGTGAAACCCTGTTGACCGCTTGGCCGTGCGATCGTCTGCGGCTGAAGCACGCCGTAGGAGCGATAGAGCGACAGCCCCGCAATATAGGGCGCAGACTGGAACCCGCGCGCGGTTGTCTCCAGATCGCCCAAAGTCCAGCGGATGATGTTGTCCTGATCGTCGTATTCGAGGCGTGTCGCCTGGCGCTGAAATGCAGCCCCGGGACCGCCAGGCTGAGCGGAGCCCTGCGCTTCCAGTTCGAAGTCGTGAAAGCGCGTGGCCCCGTCCAGAAAAATGACCGGCGGCAGGATGCCGCGCGTATCGCCGGCTTCCGCATAGGCAAGCGCGCCGCGCATGTTCAGATAACCGCTGAAGGTTGCCGGCGCCGCGAAATCGCCGGGTGGGCTGCCGCTGCGCGCGGAAACGTCAATTCGCCGGGCAAGCTGCAAAGGAAGAGGAATGTCCAGTGCCAATTCGATCTTTTGCGAATCGTAACGCATGGCAATTCCGGACTCGGCGAGAACCTCGAGCGAGACCCATGCAGAGTCCGCGAGCTTTTTGCGCACGGCCGCCACAAGTTCTGGCTTTGCGACAAGCGCCAGGAGATCGAGCAATCGCGCCGATGGCGTTTCCATGCCGCCGTCAGCCTTGATCTGCATCTTGATGTCGCCGATGTATACGCCGGCCTCGGTGACAGGAACCGTGAGCTCGATCGCGCCGCGCGATGCGCGCGGACCGCTTTGCGGAAGCGGCGCGGCGCTCTCGCCTGCACTTGCGCCGGCGGTACCGATCCACACTGAGGCCAGCGCCACAGCAATTGCATGACGCAGACCCACAACATCCTCAGTTTGCGGGTTTGAACTCGGCCGAAACGGTACCCGCAGCCGACGGAAGCGCTATCGGCAGCGTGAACTTTCGCTCAAGTCCGGGATCGACAAGGCCCATGCCGACCGATTGTGCGATTTCAGGTCCGGTCAGGGATTTCGTGAAAACGGTCCGCCCCGCGCTATCCTTTTCGACGATGTCCAGCTCACCATGGGCGAGGTAGCCGTAGGTTGCGGAGTCATTCGCGATCGTGATGACCGGCACCGGTTTGCCGGCGGCGTCCTTGCCGATCGCGGCCGAAGAAACGTGGAGGGACGGCTTTACGCCATCCGGCCCGACGCTTGCGAGCACCGCGAAATTGTAGACGATCTGTACGCCTGCCTTGGCGGAGCTGAGCTTAACGGGCAGCTGCGCGACCGTTATGTAATAGTGCTTGCTCGTGCGCAACGCGGGATCGCCGACATACTGGACGCGAAAGGTCTGCGTTGCGCCCGGCGCAATGACGGCCTGGGGCGGGAAGATGACGAGGTCGCCGGGATCCTTGCCCGTCGGATGTGCTCCTTCGGCGTCGATGATCAGCTCCTGGGCCGTCAGCTCCACGGGAATGGCGTCAACGGACGTATTTTGGACGCTGATCACCTGGTTCATCCCGCGGCCCGATGTTTTGAGGTCGAGGACGACCGGTCTCACCGTCATTGCCGAGGCGATCGGTGCGGCCAGGAGACATGCAAAGAACAAGAGTGCCGTGGCGCCGGACTTCGAGATATTCTCAAACATCTGTCACTCCCGTGTATGCGATGTGGCCGCAGCAACAAGCAACGGCTGCGGCCACATCACTGTCGTGCAACGGCAAGGGGCGAGGGGGATCACGCTGCCGTTGCAACCTCGATTGTGATCACAGACGTGTAATCGCCCGCGACCAGAATGCTCGATGGCCCGTTGGTCGCACTGAGACCATAGACATTGACTTCAAAATTGCCGGCTATGACGGCGAATTGCCCTCGAACGGTCTGAACCGTCGGCGCCGGCGCCACGGGCGCCGTTGTGTAAGTGATTCTTGTGTATCCGCCGGCAGCCATCGCGATTTCGACCTCGGCCGTGTAATCGACCGTATTGCTGAAGGCGCCCGAAGGTGGCGGCGTTGAGGTTGCGAGTTCCGTGGCGCTCAGCGTCACGGTGGAATTGACGGTCGAGCAACCGAGCTCGAAGGATGTCGATCCCGCCGGCGAACTGACATTTGACTGTTCCAGGCCCGTGAGAAGCGTGCCATTCGATTCTGCGAGCTGGCCCAATTCAATCGTGCCGCTGAATGTTGTTGCGCCGACGATCGTGCCGCACTGGGCCTGAACGAAGCCGGTAACGTTGACCGTGCCGGAAACGGTTTGCGCACCGGCGGGCAGGATCAGACATCCCGCAAGGGCCGCGCAGCCCGGCAAAAGCATTCTACGCATGGTTCCTCCATGAATGGTTGGATTTGCCGCTCATATCGCCGCGCTCACTGTGACGGTGAGGGTGTCGGCATAGGCGTTCGATGCGACGGGGATTGCGGAGCCGTCAAACGGCGCCGCCGAAACCTTGAGATAGGACCCTGCAGTCTCAATCGCGGGGCCGGAAAGCTGAAGCCCTCTGTTTGCCGTGGCCGGACCACGAAAGGAACAGGGCTGCGCCGCTGACGCTTTCAGCGATTCGGCGCTGCAAGTTGCGCTGACCGTGGGCACGTCCGCGGCGCCGACGAGATTCAGCGTCACCTGGTAGGGAACGAGGTTGGTGTAACCGGCCGGCGCGCTGAGCGGTGCGAGGAGACCGCCGTTTGCCGATTGAACGGCGACGCGCGACGGGCAATTGCACAGCAGCGAGAATCCGAAATTGTTGATGAATCCCGACACGATATCGGCATTCGTGAAGGAACCCGAGGGAGCCTGCCCCGGCGCAAAACTGCAGCTGGTTGCCACCTGAGCGGTTACAGGAATTGTAAGCGCGATATGGGAGGGGTTGCCGCCGGCAATTGCCGTGACTGCAGCCATTGCCGGCCCGCCAGTAGCGAGCAGCAGGCTGCCAAACAGCAACATGACCTTTTGCATCGCGCATGCCCCTCTGTATTCAGATCGTCGAACAACTGACGACGCATGCAACGTAGACCTGCGTGCAATGAACCGTTTTGATCGAGAGCAAGGGCAGCATTCATGTTCGTAAATCTTTTCTTAAATTTGTGCCGAGCAAGAAGAAAAGGCTTGGCGAATCCTGCGATCTTGACGCCTTTGTCGCCCCTGTAAGGGAAAATACGGAGGAGGAAGGGCGCCGCGATTGGCGGACCGCAAGGGCGGCTTCCTTCAAGCTGATCTGATCAGCCGCAGCATCCTGAGCAGATTGCGGCCCATGAGATAGAGGATGATTGTGCCCATCGCGATCGCGACCAGATCATGCGATTGGAGGAATGCATCCAGTCTTGAAATAAATTGCTGCATGGCCGGTCCCTGCCAGATTTGCGACAGGTGACCGATGATCGGGGCGGCCCACGCCGGAACATCCGCCATGCTGGTCGGCAGTCCCATTGCCTGCCACAGATCGACAAGCTGTCTCCATGCCGACAGCCCCGAACCATCGTCAAACACGGGCACGGCGCCCAATCCTGTTCCGATACCGGCGGCAGCCGCCAGATGCTCAAGCGATGCCCAGTTGCGCGCCAGGCCAGACTGTCTACGAAACAATCCGGGCGCCAGCATGCCGGAATCGACCACAGATTGCGCGATGGCAGGTGGATTGCCGTCTGTCAGGTTCTGGACCACGGAGCAGAACAGTTCCTGCTCTGCCTGGCGGCGCAGCTGCAGGCCACGCAGCGTTACCGGCCGGCCGCGAACGTGACCTTTTACGAAGCGCCGGAATTCCTGCGCCGCGCCGGTCCGGTCTTCCCTGTTCAGCAGCGCGAGGCATCGTGAGCGCGCGAAGGCGGAGCCGCCAATATTGAATACAAGCGACACGAGCGCCCCATATTCATTTTCGTTGAGCGGCACCTTGACGTTGCGCAGAACATCGGCCTGCGCCTCGTTGAGATCCTGACGCAACAGCTGTTCGGCCTGCGATGGTGTAATGCTCATGCCCAGCCGGACGCCGCGGGTGTGTCCGTAACCGATCGTCGGCACGCCGACGGGATCAAGATAGGCGTCCAGGCGAAGTGTCTCGAACCGCTTGATCATGGCCACGGCGGCGGACGTGAGGCCTGGCGACATGGTTTGCTGGCTCATGGCGCGGGCCTTTCGGCGTGGGTGGCGGCCGTCTGTGGCGGCTTGTGCGCGTCAATCGGCCCAAGCCCGGAGACGCCGCAGTACGAGATGAAGCTTGTGGCTGCAAAAGCCAGGACAAGTCGAAGCAGACGAACGAGCGCGACCGGAAATGCTCCCCGCGGCGTGAGCAGAACTTTCGACGGCATTGCGGCACTCCGTTCAAACAACTTCGTCCGCCATCATTGTGCGGGCCCGCGTGAAGCCCATTGTCATTCATCAAATCGAAAGCACATTTCGCGTCGGGGAAAATCCGTACGCGATGTACGCAAAGAAAGCCGGAATGCTGGCGGTCAGCCGGTCAGAATAATTGGTCATCCGATAAACTACGTAGTCTCCAACGCGGCTATGTAATATTCCCTAGGGAAAGAACCGGACTTTTTAATTGTTTCTCAAGCATGGATGTTCGCCCTGTCGATAACTTCCACGGGCAAGGGGAATATTCATGATCGCCTTAAACACGAAATATTCGCAGGCGAAATCCGAACAGCCGATTGACGCTCAGCGGCCCGGCCTTCTTTCACCGGCGCCGGCGCAAGGCTTCGAAGGAGTTCTTCAGGCTCAGCGCGGAGCGCGGCAGGTCTTCGAACGGAACGACACGATATTCAGCGAAGGGCACCCGGTCGATCGCATCTATCGCATCATTGCCGGGACCGTGCGGCTTTGCCGGCATACGCAAAACGGCAAGCGATATATTGCCGATTTCCTGTTGCCCGGAGACATGCTCGGCTTCATCGATCAGAACGATCATCTCTTCACCGCGGAAGCGGTCGACTACGTGAGCCTCGCCTATTATCCGCGCAGCCAGATCACCCGCCTTTTTGACAGCGACGCGAGCGTTCGAACGCATTTTCTCATGCACTTCGCCTCGCGGATGATGGCGTTCCAGGATCATCTGTTCACGCTGGCGTGCCAGAGTGCGAAGGAAAGGCTTTGCTCCTTCCTGCTTCGCCTCAGGAGCCGGGGTGGCACGGGCGCGGGACAGCTGCTTAATTTGAGCATGGGCCGGCGGGACATTGCCGATCATCTCGGGCTGTCCGTCGAAACCATCTGCCGGTCCCTTGCCCAGTTGCGGGACGCCGGCATCGTGGAAATTCCAAACATCCATCAACTCGTCCTGAAGGACGTCGAAGCGCTGCGCGCCCTTTCCGAAGCGACCGCCGAGTAGGCGTCTCCCGAACAAGCCGCCATCGCCACCCATTCCGTTACGGTCCCTGACAAGATGCCCAAGATTCCCCAGCCCATCGAACAGATTGCAGCGCGCCTGACGTCTCACAAAACGGAAGCCCCGAATACGGAAGTCCAGTTCCGGGCGATCCTGGAGCTCATTCCGGAACCGGTGTGGATTCGCAATCAGCTCCTTGAGCTGACATGGGCGAACGAGGCATTTGTCGCCGCAACAGGCGCGTCAACCTTGAAGGATGCGATCGCCTCAAATGCAATGCTGGATCAGTCCGAACACGAATTGGCGAGGCTTGCCCTTTCCGGACAGGATGCAGCCAGGACGGTTTATCAGACCGCGAGCGATGGCCGGATAAAAGTCTATGCCCTGGACATGCGGCAATTGCCGGATTTTGGAGTAGCCGGCATTGCTATCGACATCACTGACGCCACGCGCGCGAAAAGCGAACTCCAGCTGAAAAGCGATGCGTGCCATGATTTGCTGAATCAGATCGAGACGCCGGTTGCGATTTTCGGATCCAACCAGAAAATGATCGCCCACAACGCGGCGTACGCGAAGATGTGGAACTTCTCCGGTGAATGGCTGGACACCCAGCCGACCCACGGGGAAATCCTCGACCGGCTGCGGCAGGAGCACAAAATTCCCGAACAGCGCGATTTTTTGGCATGGAAACGCGAGCTGGTCCGGCCGTTTGAAAGCGGCGAAACGCGGCGCGAACAGTTCTGGTACCTGACGGGTGGGCGGAGCGTGCATGTTGTTGCACACCCGTACCTGCTGGGTGGCGTCTCCTATCTCTTCGAGGACATCAGCGAACAGCTGCGCCTGAAATCATCGCTGAACATGCTCACCAAGGTGCAAAGAGCGGTCCTGAACACGGTCGAGGACGGCATTGCCATCTTCGGCATGGACGGCCGTTTGAAGGTGCATAACGACGCGTTTGCCCGCATGTGGAAGGTGAATGAAACTGAGCTGTCGGGCGAGCCCCATTTCTCGCGCATCGCCGAACTGTGTGCCGCCCGCAGCGGCGAGAACGGCATATGGAACCTGGTGTCATCGGCTGTAAACGGCGGCGAGCTGGAGACAGAATGGAACAAGGTCACCAGAGCGGACGGACATACGTTGACATTCTCCGTGTCGCGTCTTCCGCAGGGCGCCACGCTCGTGAATTTCATTGACCTGAGCGATCTGGAAAAATTCGAAGCCTTGCTGAAAGAAAAGGCTTCGACCGCCGCGTAGGATTGCGGGGCGGGGCATAAGGATTTGTACCGATCGTGCCGATTGACAATGCTCAAGTCCGCTGGCGCCAGAGAGCCTTAACATTTTGAAAACCGTGGAGTGAAAATGCCATGCAAATTCTCGTCGCTTCAAATGGCTCTGCCAATGCCGAACGCGCGGTGGGTTTTGCTGCGCGGGTTGCCCGGTTCCTTGATGCAAAGCTCACGATCCTCACAGTCAGCAGCGAGATCGTAAGCAGCAAATTGAGACGCATGAGCCAGATCGAGAGAGAGGCGCCGTCCGAAGTGATCGCCGCCGAAGCAAGATCGAAGCTCGTGCGCGCCCAGCGCGTCGCCGAGAATGCCGGGCTGCCAAACGCGCAGATCAAGGCCGCCAGCGGCGACTCCGCCGAGACAATCCTGGAGGTCGCAAAGGCCTCAAAGAGCGACCTGATTGTCGTGGGCAAAGGGCAACACGACTTGTGGGCCGACCTCTTTCAGCACAGGACGTCGCAAAAGGTTGTCGAGTCGTCCTGTTGTCCCGTCGTCGTGGTGCCCTGACAGGCCCAACCCTAGCGCATAACCTGCGATGCCGGTTGCGAACCGCGCGCCTGCCTTCGCAGGACGAAGGCCGCCAAACCCGCGCCCGCCGCAGTTCCCAGAACCGGGAGCAGGCTGCCAAGCTGCGACCCTATGCTTGGAACCAGCGTGGCGACGAAGTCGATGGTCTCAATGGGGCCAAAGTTCTGAAACACGTGCATCACCACGTTGCCGTAGCCGCCTACGACAAGCACCACGCCTATCAGGAGCAGAAGCGCCGATAGCGACGCCACGATCATGAAGCCCAGGAGGCAATGCCCCCGCGCGGCCCTGCTGAATGCCAGAACAAACAACAGCACGGCCGCAGGCGCCAGGATCCAGAGGGAGATTCTGGGCAGCCACTCCATGATCATGGCAATGATCGGCAGCATCCTGCTTTCGTCCCCCGGGGTCCGAGCACGTCATAACAGAAAGCCCGAAATCCGGCAGGATCGGGGCGCCGCGGTTGCGGCGCAGCATCGCGCTTCGGCTTGCGGATTCACCTTGCTTTTGCGCATGATGGGCCCTTGGCGGCGGGCGCGAAGCCGGAAGCGCCCGGCGTGCGGTCGAATGGCACCCGGCGGCGGCATCGGCATCACATGGCAAACATGGACGAAAGCGGCTCGCGCGGCCTTGCGATGGCCTCGGTGAAGGGCACGGTTAAATGGTTCAACCCCACAAAGGGGTTCGGTTTCATCACGCTCGAAAACGGAAACGATGCGTTTTGTCACGCCTCGGCGCTTGCCTCCACGGGGCAAACCAATCTTCCTCAAGGCACAACTGTTGTTTGCGATCTTCAGGAATCGCCGCGCGGCCTTCAGGTCGTCGCCGTGCACAGCGTTGACCTGAGCACGGCCGATCCCAACCCGCCCCGCGCCCCGAGGGCCGGTGGACGGTTTGGCGGCGGTGACCGGCTTGGCGGAGGCGATCGTTTCGGCGGAGACCGCTTTGGTGGAGGTGACCGGTTTGGCGGCGGCCGGGATTTTTCCCGCGATGCCGGCCCTTCGGGCCCGATGGTGGAAGGCAAGGTCAAATTCTTCAACGACCAGAAGGGGTTCGGCTTCATCATGCCCGATGGCGGTGGAAGCGATGTTTATGTGCACGCAAGCGCGCTGCGGCGCTCGGGGATCAGCGCGCTCAGTCCGGAACAGCGAATACGCTATTGCACCCGCCAAGGGATGAAAGGGATTGAAGTCGACAGGATCGAGCTGATCTGAGCTATTCCCGCGCTTTTCCCGCTATGATGATCATCCCCATAGTGCGCAGGGGCGTTCTGCAAAAAACAGCTGGATCAACACCTTGAAAAGGGTTGAGCGGCTTATATATAGCCCCGATGTATATTGGGGCGATATAAGTGGACGTCCGAACGATTTGCCTGGGCATCCTGACCCGCGGTGACGCAACAGGATACGAGATAAAAAAGTCTTTCGAGGAAGACGGTTATCAGCATTTCGTGGAGGCGAGCTTTGGCTCGATCTACCCCGCGCTGAACCGGCTGACCGAGGAAGGCCTCGTTTCTGTGCGAGAGGAAGCGCAGGAAAAGCGGCCTGACCGGAAGGTCTATTCAATCACGAAGGCCGGGCGGCAAGCCCTGGTTGCGGCGCTCATGAAGCCCCTGCCGGAGGACAAGCACCGGTCGCCTTTCGTGTTTGCAATGCTTTTTTCGCATTTGTTACCGCCAGGGCGTGTGACGGCGCTGATTGATGCCTATATCGCCTACGGAGAGGCAAAGCTCGCGCAGAGTGCGCAGCCAAAGACGAAGCCGCAGACCGCAGGGGAGCGCTTCGTGACGGGATTGGGCCGGGCGATCTACCTCACCATGCTGGATTACCTCCGCACCCATCGTGCGGAGATCGAAGGACCAGCGGCGGAAGCCGCCGAATAGGGAGCTTATTCGATGTTTCGCCGCGCATTCAGGTCGCTGGGCGCCTGGTGGGAACGAGTGCAGCCGGATTTCTGGCGCCGCATCAAACCGCGGTACCGCGCCGCCATCACCATCGCCCTGATCGTCGCCCTCTACCTCGCGACCGGCATTTTCACGGGCGGAAACAACGCCAGCGCCGTTCCCGGAGACCAGAAGAAGACAGGATCCGACATTCCGCGGGTGCGCGTGGCGCAGCTTGTGGCAAGCCAGCGCGCGGTGACAATCACCATCCGCGGCCGCACCGAGGCGCTGCATGCCGTTGACGTGCGGGCGCAAGTCGAAGGCGTCGTGCGCACGATCCACTTTGAAAAGGGCGACCATGTAAAAGCCGGCGACGTGCTGTGCGAGCTGATGGTCAACGACCGCCAGGCGAAATATGAAGAAGCCGCCGCGCTGGTTGCCGAACGCGAAAAGGAAAATACCGCGGCCCAGAATCTTCTGCGCGAAGGCGCGATGTCTGCCAACGCAGCCAAACAGGCAACCGCGGCGCTGGAGGCCGCACGCGCAGCCATGCGCACCCAGCAGGTCGAGCTGGAAAACACCAAGATTCGCGCGCCGTTCGACGGTTTTGTGGATGACCGTTACGTGGACGAAGGTGATTACATGCGTCCCGGCGACAAATGCGAGCTTGTGATCGCGCCGGAGCCTTTCCTGGCCGTCGGTTCGGTGTCGGAGCGTGAAGTCGGCCAGATCAAGGTTGGCGATCCGGCAACTGTTACGCTCGTGACCGGCGAAACCGTGCAGGGCAAAGTCTACTTCGTGGCGGACAAGGCCGATGACACCACGCGCACCTTCCAGCTTGAAGTCGAGATTCCGAATCCGGATGGCAAGCTGCGGGCCGGTGTCAGCGCCGACATCCACATCCCGGTAAAGAATCTCGATGCCCAGCTGATTTCGCCCGGTATCCTGGTGCTCGACGACAACGGCGTCGTGGGTGTGCGGGCGGTCGAGAACGGCGTGGTTCATTTCGTTCCCGTCGAGATCGTGTCCGACAATCCGGAAGGAATGTGGGTGACGGGCCTGCCCAACAGGCTGACGGTCATCACGGTGGGTCAGGAGTTCGTGACCGACGGCGAACGCGTGATTGCGGTCCCCGGCGGCAAGGCGAGCAGCGCATCATGAAACGCATCATCGACTGGGCGGTCACGAACACGCGGCTTGTGATCGCGCTTCTCGCGGTCACGATCCTGGCGGGCATCATCTCATTCATCGTGATTCCGAAGGAATCGGAGCCTGACGTTCCGATCCCGGTGATTGTCGTGTCGGTCGCCTATCCCGGCATCAGCCCCGAGGACAGCGAGCGGTTGCTGGTAAAGCCGCTTGAGACCTATCTGCGCTCGATCCAGGGACTGAAGACCATGACGGCGCGCGCCTATCAGGGCGAGGCCGTCGTCATCCTCGAATTCGATGTCAATTTCGACAAGGACCGCGCATTGGCCGACGTGCGCGCCCAGACGCAGACTGCGCAGACCGAGCTTCCGCCCGATGCCAAGCCGCCGCAGGTCCAGGAATTCAACACGAGCCTTTTCCCGGTGATCACGGTTTCGCTCTACGGCAACGTGCCAGAGCGCACCATGCTGCACATCGCGACAGACCTGCGGGACCAGATAAAGGAAATTCCCGACGTTCTCGATGCGCAGCTCGACGGCAATCGCGACGAGATGCTGGAGATCGTGATCGATCCCGCAAAGCTCGAAAGCTATGGCATCACGCAGACGGAAATGTTCAACGCGATCACGAACAACAACCGCCTGATTGCGGCCGGCTCGATCGACACGGGCCACGGCAGCTTTGCTGTCAAGGTTCCGGGCGTGCTCGAAAATGCCACCGATGTCCTGAATCTGCCGATCCGTGCCACCGACAACGCGACGGTGACGCTGAAAGATGTGGCGCAGGTGCGGCGCACGTTCTATGACGCCACCTCCTATGCCTCCATCAACGGCCAGCGCACGATTGCCATCGATGTGACCAAGCGCATCGGCGCCAACGTGATCCAGACGAACCAGCAGGTGCGCGATCTCGTGGCTGAAGCCCAGAAGAGTTTCCCGCCGGGCCTGCACGTAACGTTCATCGGCGATCAATCCACCGACATCCGCGATTCGCTGCATTCGCTGTCGGATTCGATCATTCTTGCCATCGTTCTGGTAATGATCATCGTGGTGGCCGCGTTGGGACTGCGCTCGGGTCTTCTGGTGGGCGTTGCGATTCCGACGACCTTCCTGATGTCGTTCATGGTGCTGAACGGCGCCGGAATGACCCTGAACTTCATGATCCTGTTCGCGATGCTTCTGGCCGTGGGCATTCTGGTGGACGGCGCCATCATAGTCGTCGAATACGCAGACCGCAAAATGACCGAGGGCATTCCGCCCAGGGAAGCCTTTGCCGACGCGGCGCGGCGCATGTTCTGGCCGGTCGTCAGCGCGACCGCGACCATGATCGCGGCCTTCCTGCCGATGCTGATGTGGCCGGGTGTGGCCGGCAAATACATGAGTTATTTCCCGATTACGCTCATCATCGTGCTTTCCAGCTCGATGGTCGTTGCGCTGATCTTCCTTCCGGTCCTGGGCGGATTTTTCGGACGCGTGCCGCCACCCGATCCGCAGCACGAAAAGGCAATCGAGGCTTCGGAGACCGGCGACTGGCATGACATTCCCGGAATCACCGGCTGGTATGCGCGGCTGGCGGACTGGATCACGCACAACCCCGGCAAGATGATCGCCGGCGCCGCGGCCGCCGTGTTCGTCGTGCTGTACCTGTTCGTGACACACAATCACGGCACCGAATTCTTCGTCCAGACTGATCCGACGCAAGCGCGTGTGATGATTTCCGCGCGCGGAAACATCTCGGCGCAGGAAGAACGCGACATCGTGATGAAGGTCGAGAAGCGGATCGAAGGGATCAAGGGCGTCCAGTACATCTATGCAACGTCCGGCGGGCAGAATTTCGGTCTGAACAGCCAGGGCGGCGTTCCGATCGACAATATCGGGCACGTCACCGTGGAGCTGAAGCCTTATGCCGAGCGTGGTCCGGGCGAAAAAATACTGGAGGAAATCCGCCAGCGGACGGCCAACATACCCGGCATTCACATCGAAGTGCGCGAACCGCAGGGCGGCCCGGCCGGCGGCAAGGACATCATGATTGACGTTTCGTCCGACTATTACAGTGCGCTGGCGCAGACCACGGCGGCGATCCGGCGTCATCTGGACGGCATGACAACGCTGCGCGACCTGGAAGATACCCGGCCGCTGCCGGGCATCGAATGGGACCTGGAGATCAACCGGGCCGTCGCCCAACGCTTCGGCGTGAACGCGCAAACCATCGGAACGGCCGTGCAGCTGGTGACAGACGGAATATTCGTTGGCCGCTACAGGCCCGACGATTCCACCCAACTGATTGACATCCGCGTGCGCTATCCGAGCGCGCAGCGCGGTATCCGGGCGCTCGACAATGTGCGCGTGGCTACGACGAACGGCATGGTGCCGATCAGCACCTTCGTAACGGTGAAACCGGCCCCGCAGGTCAACTCCATCGAGCGCGTGGATGCGCACCGCGTATTCCATGTGCGCGCCGATGTGAAACCCGGCGTCAACGCGGCGGCGGAAATTGCCAAGATCAAGGCCTGGATCGCGACGCAGAATTTCCCGCGCACGGTTCACGTGGGCTTCACCGGCGCCGACAAGGATCAGCAGGAATCCGGCATGTTCCTGATTGAAGCGGCGTTCATGGCGCTTTTCATGATCGCCATGGTGCTATTGGCCATGTTCAACAGCTTCTATCACGCGAGCCTCATTCTTGTGGCCGTCATTCTGGCCATGATCGGCGCGCTCCTGGGCATGGTCGTCATGGCGCAATCGTTCTCGATCATCATGACGGGCACGGGCCTGCTGGCGCTGGCCGGCATCGTGGTGAACCACAACATCGTGCTGATCGACACCTATCACAAGCTGCTTGAATCCGGGATGAATCCGATCGAAGCCGTGATCCGTTCGAGCGCCCAGCGTCTGCGCCCGGTGTTCCTGACCACCATCACCGCGATCTTCGGTCTGCTGCCGATGATGCTGACGGCGGAAGTGGATTTCGGGACGCGGCATGTCACCGTGGGCGACCCGGACGCCATGATGTGGACCCAGCTTTCGACCGCCATCATCTTCGGCCTTGCGTTCTCAAAGGGCATTACGCTCGGTCTGGTGCCGGCGCTGCTGGCCTATCCGCACCGCGTGCGGGAGACGCATCAGGGATTCCGCTGGGCGATGGGCCGGGTCTTCGGTGCGCCATTCCGGCTGGTGAGACGCCTTGGCGGAAGGCGGACGCGCGAACAGGCCGCAGCGGACGCAACGCCGGCGGAATGATCACTCGGCCGCGGCGATGGCCTCGTCGCGCGATGCCTCGCCAACGTCGGGATCGGCATCGACTTCCTTGAGCCGCTCGCGCATGGCGGCGGCTTCCTTCTGCTTGTTCCACATGGCGGCATAGGCGCCATTCTTCGCAAGCAGCGCGGCATGATTTCCGCGCTCGACGATCTGCCCGTGATCGAGAACGATGATCTCGTCGGCGTCCACGACCGTCGAGAGCCGATGCGCGATGACAAGCGTGGTGCGGTTGCGCGAAACTGCCTTCAGCGCGCTCTGGATTTCGCGCTCGGTATGGGTATCGAGCGCGGATGTCGCCTCATCGAGCAACAGAATTGGCGGGTTTTTCAGAATGGTGCGGGCAATGGCCACGCGCTGCTTTTCCCCGCCCGACAGTTTCAAACCGCGTTCGCCGACCATCGTGTCGAACCCCAGCGGCAGCTCGGAGATGAAGGGTGCAATCTGGGCGGCGCGGGCCGCTTCCCTGATTTCGGCCTCGGTTGCGCCGATGCGGCCGTAGGCGATGTTGTAGCGGATCGTGTCGTTGAACAGCACGGTATCCTGCGGAACGATGCCAATGGCCTGCCGAAGGCTGGCTTGCGTGACATCGCGGATGTCCTGCCCGTCAATGGTGACGCGGCCGGAATGGATGTCGTAGAAGCGATAGAGGATGCGGGAAAGCGTGGACTTTCCGGCGCCCGTGGGCCCGACGACCGCGACCGTTTTGCCGGCCGGCACCCTGAAGCTGATGCCCTTCAGGATCACCCGGTCGGAGTCATAGCAGAACACGACGTTCTCGAAGCTGATTTCGCCGCCCAGGACCTGAAGCGGTTTGGCGCCCGGCTTGTCTTTCACCTCCTGCGGCCGGCTGAGAAGGCGGAACATGGACTCCATGTCCACCAGCGCCTGGGTGATTTCGCGATAGGCCGTGCCCAGAAGGTTGAGCGGCTGATAGAGCTGTATGAGATAGGCGTTGGCGATGACAAGCGCGCCGACTGTAAAGCGGCCGTCCCGGATCCCGAAGGCCGCCAGTGCCATAACCGCGCCAAGAGCAAGCGCCATGATCGTGGCCTGCCCCACATTGAGCACCGAGAGCGTCTGCTCCGACTGGATGGAGGCATTGGCGAACCGCTCCATGCTTGCGTCGAAGCGGCGGGTTTCGTGACCTTCGTTGTTGAAGTATTTCACTGTCTCGTAGTTCAGCAGGCTGTCGACGGCCTTGGTGTTGGCTTCCGTGTCGGACTGGTTCATCTCCCGGCGAAAGCGGATGCGCCAGCGGGTGATGGCGAAGGTGAACCAGACATAGGCCACGACCATCACGATAGTGACAAGCGCGATCCAGATGTTCAGCTGCCAGATCATGATGGCGCTGTAAAATGCCAGCTGCAGGATCGCGGGGAAGATGTTGAAAATGGCGAAGGAGAGGATCGTATCGATGCCGCGGGTGCCGCGTTCGATGATGCGGGAAAGCCCGCCCGTCTTCCGCTCCAGATGGAAGCGGAGCGAAAGCGTGTGCACATGGGCGAAGGTCTGCACGCCCACCTGGCGCAGCGCGTGATAAGACACCTTCGCGAAGATGCTGTTGCGCAGCTCGCCGAACATTGAGGTGAGGATGCGCGAGGCGGAATAGGCCGCGATCATGGCAAGCGCCGCGGCAAGCGCGATGGCGGCGGGATTGTGCGAGAGCTGGTCCACGGCGCGGCCGTAGAACAGCGGCGATACGGCCGTGGCGATGTTCGCGAGCACCAGGCAGGCCAGCGAAATCACGACGCGCCATTTGAGATCGCCGCGGCCCTTTGGCCACAGGTAAGGCATCAGGGTGCGAAGCGGACGAAGCGAAGGGGCGCCCTCGCCTTCTTCTGTGAGAATTTTCGCCATCTATGGGCCCATGTTGCCGCCGCCGAACACGACAAACCCCGCGACCAGCGCGATGATCGCGACGGCGGCAAGAATGATCATGGCGCGTTGGAGCGTGAGATGCATCGGCGGTGGTTCTCTTTACCCTGTTTAGAAAGATGCGCGGCGCGCCGCAATCGTTTCGCCGCAAAATGATACTATATAGGAGCATGCAGGATCGACGAACGGCACGCCATGCTTAACCCCAGCCCGATCAAGGACAAAAACGCCCGCGCCATTTGCATTTTTTGCGGCTCGTCCCATGGCGCGAACGCGGCCTATGGCGAAGCGGCGCGGACATTCGGCGCACTGCTGGCCGAACAGGGCTTTTCCGTCGTGTTCGGCGGGGGCGGCCTCGGCCTGATGGGCGAAGCGGCGCGCGCCGCGCGCGATGCCGGCGCGAAGGTGCAAGGGATTCTGCCCGACTTCCTGAAGCATCTGGAACCGCCGCTCAAGACCGGCGAGCGCGTGATGCTGACGCCGGACCTGTTCGCCCGCAAGGCAAAAATGATCGAAATGGCGGATGGTTTCGCCATTCTCCCCGGCGGCAACGGCACGATGGATGAATTCTTCGAGGTGCTGACATCGGCGCAGCTTTCCCTGCATGCCAAGCCGATCGTGATCCTGAACGTGGCGGGATATTTCGACCCGCTCCTCCGCCTTCTTGACCACATCGTCAGGCAGGGCTTTGCGAATGCAAACGTGCGCAAACTCTATCATGTGTGCCGGACGCCGGAACAAGCAACGGCGCTATTCCGGGATCTGCTCGAGGGGGCTGCGGCTGATGAGGCGGCCCTCGAGGCCCACGAGCACTAGCGCCGCCCATACCGCGCCAAACGAGACCGCGTTCACCGCATTGAACGGCTCGTGAAAGCCGAACACCGCCAGCAACAGCGTGATCGACGGCGACAGATATTGCAGGAAGCCGAGCGTGGAGAGGCGGATGCGGCGCGCGCCCGCCGCAAACATGGTGAGCGGAATGGCCGTTGCCGGCCCGCCCAGAATCAGAATGGCGTCCGGCCAGAAGCCCGCAGAGGGGAACATTCCCGTGCCGTTGACCCACAGCCAGCCCACAAAACCCGCAGTCACCGGGAACAGGATCCAGGTTTCGATGCAGAGCCCCTCCAACGCCTCAACCGGCGCGCGCTTGCGGAAATAGCCGTAGAAGCCGAAGGAAAATGCCAGCACGAGCGCAATCCACGGGAAGTGGCCGAGCGCCACCACCTGCACGGCGACGGCAAGGGCCGCAAGCGCGATGGCGACGAGGCGTACGCGCGACAGCCGCTCGCCCAGAAGCAGCGCGCCGAGAGCAACCGATACGAGCGGATTGATGTAATAGCCCAGGCTCGATTCCACGAGCTGATGGCTTTCCACGCAGTAGATGTAGGTCGTCCAGTTGGTGGCGATGAGCACGCTGGTGAGCGCCATAAGGCCCAGAAGACGGGGATTTTTCGCCATGGCGAGCACGCGCGGCAGATGCCCGCGGGCGGCCACCACCAGCGTGACGAAAACCGCCGACCAGACGATACGGTGGCTCGTCAGCTCAAACGCCGACATGGGGCCGAGCATCCGCCAGTAAAGCGGGATGATGCCCCAGATGATGTAGGACGACGCGGCATAGATGACGCCCAGCCGGTCGTCGCGCGCGGGCTGGCGCACGGCCGGGGCGGGATCATCCGAAACTGAAAGCCTGGCGTAATCACTCATTCAAACACCGCGCGACAGGGCCGAAAAACAAGGCAGCGCAGCGAGCATACATTCGGGAGCGGGACTGGCCGCTGTCCCCTCTCCAGAATTTGCGCCGCAACGCTTCGACATATTTCGGCCTTTCGCCGGTGAGAGAGTAGGCCCGCGAATTCATTTCAGCCATGCGCGCGGGGAAAGCGGCGGAAAGCGCCATCACTTATCGTTTCACTTCCCAACTTGTCGTGCCGTCGGGATTGTCCTTGAGCTGGATGCCCTGCGCGAGCAGCTCGTCGCGGATGCGATCGGCTTCTTTGAAGTTCTTCGCTTTGCGGGCGGCATTGCGGGCGCCGATCGCGCGCGAAATTTCCACAGCGTCAACCGGCTTTTTCGACACGAGCCGTACCGGCATGGGATCGAAGCCGAGCAGCATGAGGCCTCCGGCCAGATCATTGGCGTCGGCCCTGTGAAGTTCCGCAATCGCCTGCGGCGTATTGAGGTCATCCGAGAGGGCGTCTAGAAAGCCGCCGCCGGCGCGTGGAGAAGAATCCGCACCGGCCATATCGTACCAGCGTTCGAGGATTTTCCAGCTTTCCTTCATGCCCGCGACGGTCCAGTCGGTCGGCTGGCGATAGTGCGTGCGCAGCATGTTGAAGCGCAGAACATCGCCGGGCCAATCCCTCAGCAAATCGTGAATGGTCACGAAGTTGCCGAGGCTTTTGGCCATCTTCTCGCCTTCGACCTGGAGAAAGCCGTTGTGCACCCAATAGCGCGCAAGCGGATGGTTGTGGTGCGCGCCTTCGCTTTGCGCGATCTCGTTTTCGTGGTGCGGAAAAACAAGATCTATTCCGCCGCCATGAATGTCGAAGGTCTCGCCCAGATAGCGCGCGCTCATCGCCGAACATTCGATGTGCCAGCCGGGCCGGCCCCGGCCCCACGGGGATTCCCAACCCGGCGTATTCGCATCCGACGGCTTCCACAGCACGAAATCCATCGGGTTCTTCTTGTAGGGCGCCACTTCCACGCGGGCGCCGGCGATCATCTCGTCGAGCGAACGATGCGAAAGCTTGCCGTAATCGGCCTTCTTCGAGACATCGAACAGAACATGGCCCTGCGCCACATAGGCGAAACCCGCCTTCACCAGCGTTTCGATCATCGCAATCATTTCGCCGATGTTGTCGGTTGCGCGCGGGGTGTGCGTGGGCGGAAGGCAGCCGAGCGCCGCCACATCGTCGTTGTAGATGCGCGCGGTTTCTTCGGTCAGCTCGCGCGCCGCTTCGAGCACGGAAATGTTGCGGCCCTTCGCGCGTTCGGCCGCGCGGGCGTTGATCTTGTCGTCCACGTCGGTGATGTTGCGGACATAGGTGACGTGATTTTCGCCATAGATGTGGCGCAAGAGGCGAAACAGCACGTCGAACACGATGACGGGCCGCGCGTTGCCGATATGCGCATAGTCGTAAACGGTGGGCCCGCAGACATACATGCGCACGTTCTTCGGATCGAGCGGGACGAACGCTTCCTTCCGGCGCGTGAGCGTGTTGTGCAGGCGCAGCGTCATCGGCCGGCCTTTCCCAACGCGGCAATGTTATTGCCGAAAACGCTCCAAAAGCTTTCCGGTAGTTGTTCTTCAATTTTTTTTGGCCCCCTCCCCCCTCTTTCCCGCCCGGCGGGAGAACGAAGGATTTCGGCCGTTTTTCCGGCGAGTGAACGCGGTTCGATCATCATGGAATCAATATGGGCCATGCTAGGTAAATGTTCAAGAAGGTAGGAACGCTAAGCGGTCCTTCCGGCGAGCCGCAGAAGCGCCCTTTCGCGGCCGATCAGCGGCAGGAGCTTCTTCAGTTCGGGCCCGAATTCGCGGCCGGTCAACGCGAGCCGGAGCGGATGATAAAGCGCGCGGCCCTTGCGCCCGGTGGCGGCGGCCACAGCAGCCGTCCAGACATTCCAGGTGCCTTCGTCATAGGGCTCCTGCGGCAGAAGCTCCGCCGCCTTGGCCGTGAGCGCAGCATCCTCGATCACGGGCGTGACCGGGCCTTTTACCAGCGTCCACAATTCGGGAATATCGGACATGCGCGCGATGTTGGGACGCACCGCATCCCAGAACGCGGCAGCATTGGAAATGCCAAAGCCTTCCAGCCGGCCGGACACCGCCTCATAGGGCAGCGAATGAAGCAGCCGCGTGTTGAGCGTGGCCAGCTCCAGCGGATCGAAATGCGCCGGCGCGCGGCCGATCTTTGCGAAGTCGAATTCCGACGCAAGCACATCGAGCGAGGGCCTGAGTTCGATCGGATCGGATGTGCCGGTCTTGGCGAGATAGCAGGCCAGCGCCAAAGGCTCGATGCCGCCATCGCGGATTTCGCGCAAGCTGAGCGAGCCGATGCGCTTGGACAGCGCCTCGCCGCCCGCGCCAACGAGCAACGGGAAATGTGCAAACTGCGGAATGGGCGCGCCCAGCGCTTCGAAAATTTCGATCTGGGCGGCCGTGTTGGTGACGTGATCTTCGCCGCGCACGATGTGGGTAATGGAAAAATCCACGTCATCAACCACAGACGGCAGCGTGTAGAGGAAACGGCCATCCTCGCGGATGAGCACGGGGTCTGAGAGATGGGCGGTGTCGATCTCCACCGTCCCGCGCACCAGATCGTGCCACTTCACGCGCTTCTGCGAGAGCATGAAACGCCAGTGGGGCTTGCGGCCTTCCGCTTCCAGCTTCGCGCGGTCTTCGGGCGTGAGCCTGAGCGCCGCGCGGTCATAGACCGGCGGCTTCTTCATCGCGATCTGGCGCTTGCGGCGGCGCTCCAGCTCTTCGGCCGTTTCGTAAGCCGGATAAAGCCGGCCGCTTGCCTTCAGTTTTTCGCACGCCGCACGGTGCGCCGCGGCCCGCCCGCTCTGGCGGGCGAAATCATCGTGCGCGAGGCCGAGCCAGCCGAGATCTTCCAGGATGGCCGCTTCATATTCCGGCTTGCTGCGTTCGGTATCGGTGTTGTCGATGCGCAGCAGGAATTTGCCGCCGGCCTTCTTCGCAAACAGCCAGTTCAGCACGGCCGTTCGCGCGTTGCCGACATGCAGCAACCCGGTGGGCGACGGCGCGAAGCGGACGGTGGCGGTCACATGTCCCTCGCATCGCGGAAAGCATTGGTGATCGGATAGCGGCGGTCGCGGCCGAAGTTCTTGCGCGTGATCTTGACGCCCGGCGGCGCCTGGCGGCGCTTGTATTCGGAGGTGTAGAGCAGCTGCTCCACGCGCTTCACGGTTGCCGGGTGATAGCCTTTCGCGCAGGTTTCCTCAAACGACATCTCCTTTTCGACGAGACATTCCAGGATGCCGTCCAGAATGTCGTAGGGCGGCAGCGAATCTTCGTCCTTCTGGTTTGCGCGCAGCTCCGCCGTCGGCGCCTTGGTGATGATGCGCTCCGGAATCACGCGGCCCTCGGGCCCCAGCGCCGCCTTCGGATGGCAGCCATTGCGCCAACGGGCCAGCCGGAACACTTCCGTCTTGTAAACGTCCTTCAGCACGTTGTAGCCGCCGCACATGTCGCCATAGAGCGTGGCGTAACCCACGCTCATCTCGCTCTTGTTGCCGGTGGTGAGCACCATGGGCCCGAATTTGTTGGATATCGCCATCAGGATCACGCCGCGGATGCGCGACTGCACATTTTCTTCGGTCGTATCCACCGCCCTGCCGGCGAAGGTGGATGACAGCGCCTGCGTGAAGGCTTCCACCGCGCCTTCGATGGGCACGATGTCGTATTTGACGCCGAGCAGCTTCGCGCAGGCTTCCGCGTCTTCAAGGCTTTCCCTGCTGGTGTAGCGCGAAGGCAGCATGACGCAACGCACGCGATCCTTGCCCAGCGCATCCACGGCCACCGCAGCCGAAAGCGCCGAGTCAATGCCGCCCGAGAGTCCCAGCACCACGCCGGGAAACCGGTTCTTGTTCACATAATCCTTGAGGCCCAGCATCATCGCCCGATAGACGGACGTCTCCCGGTCTTCGGCCGGCGCAATTTCGCCCGGCGCGCACACCCATTTGCCGTCCTGCTTCGACCATTCGGTGACGACGACCTTTTCTTCCCACGGGGGAAGGGCGTGCGCGAGCTTGCCGCCGGCGTTGCAGACGAGCGATGCCCCGTCGAACACTAGCTCGTCCTGCCCGCCCACCTGGTTGAGATAGATGAGCGGCAGGCCGCTTTCCCGCACGCGCGCGCCGATGAGCGACAGGCGCTCGTCTTCCTTGGCCACCTCGAAGGGCGAGCCGTTGGGAACGAGGAGGATTTCGCCGCCAGTTTTGGCGAGACATTCCACAACCTCGGGCGTCCAGATGTCTTCGCAAATGGGAACGCCGATGCGCACGCCGCGAACATCGAGCGGCCCGTGCAGCGGCCCCGGCACAAAGACCCGCTTTTCGTCGAACACGCCGTAGTTGGGCAGGTCGTGCTTGAAGGCGTGGCCGGCAACCCGGCCGTCATCGAGCAACAGGCAGGCATTGTGGAGCTTGCCGTTTTCGACCCATGGCGACCCGATCAGCACGGCGGGGCCGCCGTCTGCCGTGTCCCTGGCGAATTTTTCCACCGCTTCCCGCGCATCATCCTGGAGCGCGGGCTTGAGCACGAGATCTTCCGGCGGATAGCCCACGATGTAGAGCTCGGAAAACAGGATGAGATCCGCTCTGGCCTTTGCCGCCTCGGCGCGGGCGGCGCGGGCGCGCGCCAGATTGCCCGGAATGTCGCCCATGACCGGGTTCAACTGGGCCAGCGCAATGCGGAAGCGGTCGGCCATGGGGCGGGTCATAAAGCCTTTCCCGTCATCCCGGAAGCCGAGCGAATGGCGAGGCTATCGGGAACCTGCCGGGAGAATATCCTGGCGCGTTCCGGCGCGCGCGATGCTGGCGCAGCACACGGCCGGGATGACAGGTTTAACGATGCTCAGGCGTAAAGCGCCTGCTCTTCGGGCGTCCGCGACCGGCCGGGGGCCGCCGCCTCGTCAATCAGGAGCGCCGTCTCAAGCGCCCGTCTGGCCTCTTCGGGCCGGATCAGCGTCGCCCCACCCTCGCGGGCGGCGCGCGCGAAGGCCGCAACCGATTCGCCCAGAGGATCATCATGTTCCAGCGGGCGCAGGCAGCGGGCCGTGGAATTTTTCACTTCGCGGGTCACAAAGTCGATTTCGACGGTGCCGTCGCCATAGACGGCGCGCATGCCGCGGCGCCGGGTTTCGGAGATGCGGCTGACATGCAGGCGCGCCATGGCGCCGGTATCGAACGCCACCAGAGCCGATACCTCGTCGGCCAGCCGGCCGTGCTTGGCAAAGCCGCGGGCGTGCACATCGATGACATTGCCGGGGATCAGCTGATGCATGAGATCCAGATCGTGGATCATGAGATCGAGCACCACGCTCACATCGGCGCCGCGGCCTGTCCACGGCCCAGCGCGCCAGCATTCGACGGACAGCGGCGGGTCGGGATAATCGAGCAGGCCCGTGCGGGCAAAGACGAACCGTTCCTGGTGTCCCACGGTCAGCACGCGATTGTGCGCTTCGGCCAGCGCGATCAGCGCATCGGCTTCGTCCACATCGGTGGCGATCGGCTTTTCCACCAGCACATGGGCGCCGGCTTCCAGGAACGCGCGCACGATTTCGGCATGCGTGACCGCCGGGGTGCAGACGCTGACGAGATCGACCTTGCCCAGAAGGTCGCGCCAGTCGGCGACCGCAAGCACGCCATGAGCCGCCGCCGTGGCGCGGCGCGCTTCGGAGCATGGATCGGCGATGGCGGAGAGTCTGACGCCGTTGAGCTTTGCGTATTTGGATGCGTGGTGACGGCCGAACGCGCCTGTTCCGATCACGCCCGCCCGCAACACGCCGGACGACTGGCTCTTCAGCACCTGAAGCAAGGGAGAATCCCCGCTAATTCCGGCACTTAGAAGCCACGGGGGCGGGGGTCCGCGCGACTCATAAAATGTTTCGCCTTGTTACACCTCCGCGCGCTGGTAGGCTGAAGCCCAACAGCTATCGCAACCTAAAAGGTTAACGGACATCCACCATGAGCCAGTCAAACCGGGAAATTCGCCTGAAGCGCCGCCCGTCCGGCATGCCCACGGAGGCCGATTTTGAGCTTGCCGAGACACCCGTGCCCACCCCCGGGCCCGGGCAGGTTCTGGTCCGCAACATCTACATGTCGGTGGACCCCTACATGCGGGGGCGGATGGTGGACCGGGCCAGCTACATCCCGCCCTTCCAGGTGGGCGAGGTGCTTTCGGGCGGGGCCGTGGGCCAGGTCGCGGCCTCAAACAACGCCGCGTTCAAGACGGGGGATTTCGTCAACAACTTCTCGGGCTGGCGGGAATGGTTCACGACCAGCGGCGGCGATTTGCAGAAGATCGACCCGCGTCTTGCGCCCATCCAGGCCTATCTGGGCGCCTTCGGCATGCCCGGGCTCACGGCTTACGCCGGAATCCTGAAGGTCGGCGAGCTGAAGGATGGCGAACGCGTGTTCGTTTCCGGCGCGGCCGGGGCCGTGGGCGCGGTGGTGTGCCAGATCGCCAAGAACAAGGGCTGCTATGTGGTGGGTTCGGCCGGTTCGGACGAGAAATGCGAATGGCTGAAGAAAAATGCGCGGGTTGACGCCACGATCAACTACCGCACCGCCGGCAATCTCGATGCGGCGGTGCGAAAGGCGTTTCCGGAAGGCATCGATGTCTATTTCGACAACGTGGGCGGCGCGCATCTGAACGCCGCGCTCGGGCATATGCGCATGCACGGGCGCATCGCGGTTTGCGGAATGATTGCGCAGTACAACGCCACCGAGCTTCCGCCCGGGCCCGCAAACATCATCAACGTCATCCCCATGCGCCTGACGATCAGGGGATTCATCGTGAGCGACTACATGAATCTGACGCCGCAATTCCTGGCCGACATGGGAAAATGGCGCGCCGAAGGCAAAATGACCTGGCACGAAACGGTGGTGAACGGCATCGAGAACGCGCCGAAAGCCTTTATCGGCCTCTTCAAGGGCGAGAACCTTGGCAAGATGCTGGTGAAGGTGGGCGAGGCCAGGTGAGGCGGGTTCGAACTCGCGGGCAGGCTTCTATTGTTTCGCCTCGGGGCTTAATGCCAGGAGCGAGGTGAGCGCGGCGACAATCAGGTAGGACAGCATCAGCGGGCCGATGCCCGTGAGCACCTGGCCCTGAAGGCCGGTGAGCCCCGTGCAGTCGAGCAGCGTGTAGCCGGTGCCCACATAGAGAAACTGGATGCCGATGACCGCAGCGATGCCCAGCACGAGCGTGTGCATCGCCGGCCCAAGCGCTTCGGGACGCTCCTTGCGCTCGAGCCGCAACAGTCCCGCCGACAGGCGGATTCGCGACAGCGCAGATGCAAGGAAAATCAGCGCCAGAAACCAGGCGAAGGCCGACGCCAGAATGCGCCCGCCATCCACCGTGCAGGCGCTCAGAATGTCGGTGACGGCCCTCTGGCCGGGAACGGCAAAGCCGATTGCGCCTTCCAGCGCATCGCCCACCGGCGTTCCGAGCAGATCGGGCGCATAGCTCACCTGCACCAGGAAGCTGGCCAGCACGAACACCATGAAAACCAGCTCGTTGAAGCCCGGCGTAAGATGCCGCGGCCTGAGCCGCGAAAGGATCGTCGAGCCGACGGCGCCCGCGGAGGCTCCATAGCCGCCGATGAAAAGCAGCCCCATCGCGGCGAACAACAGCACGCACACGACGATTTGCAACATGGAGAGCGCCGGCGTTGCGGTGCCAAGCCCAAATGCAAGCGCATGCGCGCCCGCATAGAGGCAGACCAGGACCCAACCTTTCGCCAGGAGGCGCGCGACGCCCATGACCGACCCTTGCCCCTCCCCGCCCGCCTGTTTCGCCTTACGCCGATGCCGCGAACCGCGCCTCTTTCATGCGTTCGGCGCGCAAACTTTCGGCCATGAGAAACGCCAGCTCAAGCGCCTGATTGGCGTTGAGCCGGGGATCGCAATGGGTGTTGTAGCGGCTTGCGAGGTCGGCCTCGGAAATGGCCTGCGCGCCGCCCAGACATTCCGTCACGTTCTGGCCCGTCATCTCGAAATGGACGCCGCCGGCATGAGTCCCTTCGGCGCGGTGGATTTCGAAGAAGCTTTTCACTTCCTTCAGGATGCGGTCGAACGAGCGGGTCTTGAGGCCGGATGCCGACGTCACCGTGTTGGCGTGCATCGGATCGCATGACCAGACGACGGATGCACCTTCCCTGGCCACCGCACGGATGAGGCGCGGAAGCTTTTCTGCAATCCTGTCCGCTCCCATACGGCTGATGAGCGTCATGCGTCCCGGCCTGTTCTCGGGATTGAGAACGGCGAGAAGCCTGAGCAGATCGTCTTCGTTCATCGAGGGCCCGCATTTCAGACCGAGCGGATTCCTGATGCCGCGGCAGAACTCCACATGCGCACCCGACGGATCGCGCGTGCGGTCGCCGATCCAGAGCAGGTGGGCGGACGTGTCGTACCACTCGCCGGAAGTGGAATCGATGCGCGTCATCGCCTGTTCGTAACCGAGCAGCAGGGCTTCATGACTGGTGTAGAAATCCGTGGCGCGGAGTTGCGGCGTTGAATCCGGGGTGATGCCGCAGGCTTCCATGAATTCCAGCGTCTCGGTTATGCGCTGAGCCAGCGCGCGGTAACGCTCGCCGGCAGGCGAACCCGCGATGAATCCCAGCGTCCAGCGATGGACATTGTGCAGGTCGGCGTAGCCGCCCTGCGCAAAGGCGCGCAGCAGATTGAGCGTGGCCGCCGACTGCGCATAGGCCTGCATCATGCGTTCCGGATCGGGCGTTCGGCTTGCGGCATCGAATTCGAGGCCGTTGATGTTGTCGCCCCGATAGGATGGCAGCGTGACGCCGTCGCGCGTTTCGGTTTCGCCGGACCGGGGCTTTGCAAACTGGCCTGCAATGCGGCCCACCTTCACGATCGGCATGGCCGCGCCGAAGGTGAGGATGACAGACATCTGGAGCAGCACGCGGAAAGTATCCCGGATGTTGTCGGGGTGGAATTCGGCGAAGCTTTCCGCGCAATCCCCGCCCTGCAACAGGAAGGCCTTGCCCGCCGCAACCTGGGCCAAGCCGGCCATCAGATTGCGCGCCTCGCCCGCGAAAACGAGCGGCGGATGGGTTTTCAGCCGCGCCTCCACCGCCGCCAGGGCGGCGGGATCCGGATAATCCGGCACCTGGCGGATGGGAAAATTCCGCCAGCTTTGCGGGCTCCAGGGCTGGGGCACGGGTCGAAACTCCTTTTCCGGCAAAGGATATAAGGGAACAGTTTTGCCTTGGCCAGCGCGCGGGAGAAGGCTGGTTAGCGGCCGGGATTACGGTTTCGAATAGCTTTTCGTCCGCATGGTGACGAGCTCTTCGGCCGCCGTGGGATGGAGCGCCACCGTGGCGTCGAAATCGGATTTCCTTGCCCCCATCTTCACCGCAACAGCGGCAACCTGGACGATTTCCGCCGCATCGAAGCCGAAGACGTGGCAGCCAAGCACCCTTTGCGTCGTTGAATCCACGACAAGCTTGAAGCGCGCACGGTGATCGCGGCCCGACAGCGTGTGCTTCAGCGGGCGGAAGGTGGACTGATAGACATCGATCGCATGACCGGCTTCCAGCGCCCTGGCTTCGGTAAGGCCGACCGCGGCGATTTCCGGCCGGCTGAACACGGCGGTGGGAACATTCGCATAGTCCACGGGCGTGGGCGTTGCGTCCCACAGCGTCGCCGTCAGGCACATGGCTTCATAGATCGCAACCGGCGTGAGTTGCAGGCGGTCGGTGACATCGCCGATCGCGTAAATATGGGGCACATTCGTGCGCGACAGCCGATCGACCTTCACTTCGCCCTTTGCGCCCGTCTGGACGCCCGCTTTTTCGAGGCCCAGGCCTTTCGTATTGGGCGCGCGCCCGACCGCAAGCATGACCTGATCGGCTTCGATCATCTCGCCGTGATCGGTATCCACGAACAGCGAGCCGCCCTTCTTGTCCACGCGCCGGATGTTGCGGTGAAGGACGAGCCGGATGCCGATCCTGTGCATAGAGGCGGTGAGGCAATCGCGCAGGTCATCATCGAAGCCGCGCAGGATCTTTTCGCCGCGATAGAGCAGCGTGACGTCGCTGCCCAGCCCGTGAAAAATGTGCGCGAATTCGACGGCGATATAACCGCCGCCGGCGATGACGATGCGCCTGGGAAACTCCCTGAGGTAAAATGCTTCGTTCGACGTGATGCAATGTTCGGCGCCTGCGACGCCCGGGCCGAGCGTGCGCACGGGGCTGCCGCCCGTGGCGACGAGAACGTGTTCCGCGGTAACCTTGCGACCGGACTTCGTCAGATGGAGCGTGTGCGCGTCCAGAAATTCGGCGCGCTCCATGAAGATTTCCGCGCCTGCCTTGAGGACGTTTTCGCGGTAGATGTCTTCCAGGCGCGCGATTTCCTTGTTCTTGTTGGCGACGAGCGTGTTCCAGTCGAATTGCCGTTCGGGCACCGTCCAGCCGAAGCCTGCGGCGTCTTCGAAATCTTCGCCAAATTGCGCGGCATAGACGAAAAGCTTCTTGGGGATGCAGCCCCGGATCACGCAGGTGCCGCCAAAGCCGTATTCCTCGGCGATGCCGACGCGCTTGCCCCTGAGCGCGGCCATGCGCGAAGCCCGCACGCCGCCCGAGCCGCCGCCGATTACGAAGAGGTCAAAGTCGTATTTCATTTGCGTTCGATCACCTCGACGCCCTCTTCGCCTGCGATGACCAGCGCCGTCGCAATTCCCACGAACAGTCCATGCTCCACAACGCCGGGAATGCCCGAGAGCGCGGCCGCCAGCGCCGCGGCATCGGCGATGGCGCCGAAACCGCAGTCATAAATGTAATTGCCGCCGTCGGTCTTGAACGGCGCGCCGTCCCTGATGCGAAGGGTGAGCGGAACATGCGCATATTTCAGTCTGGCAGCCACGTTGGCGATGCGCGCGGCGGTGGTGGCATGGCCGAACTGCGCCACTTCCACCGGCAGGGGAAACCGCCCGAGCCTTGTCACAAGCTTGGATTTGTCGGCGATTACCACCATGCGCTTCGACGAGGCCGCGACGATTTTCTCGCGCAGATGGGCCCCGCCGCCGCCCTTGATGAGGTTGAGATCGCGGTCGGCTTCATCGGCGCCATCCACCGTCAGATCAAGCGGCGCAAGCGCATCGAGATCGGCCACCGGTATGGAAAGATCGCGGGCTTTTTGCGCGGTGCGCTCGGAGGTGGCCACGCCCGTGATCCTGAGGCCGCCCCGGACGCGGGGGGCGAGGACTTCGAGAAAGGCCTCTGCGGTCGAGCCGGTGCCCAGCCCGAGCTTCATGCCCTCGGTCACAAAATCCAGCGCTTTCAGGGCTGCGGCGCGTTTGAGCACCGCGGGATCGGAATCTGCCATGGGCCGACTTTAGCAGAGGCCGCGCGTCACTCCACCGTGACAGACTTGGCGAGATTGCGCGGCTGATCCACATCGGTGCCCTTGGCCACGGCGGTGTGGTAGGCCAGCAGCTGCACCGGCACGGCATAGACGAGCGGCGCGATGAAGGCATCGGTTTCCGGCACCTCGATCACCTGCCACACATTGCCGCCGGCGGCGGCGATGCCGCGCCTGTCGGAAATCAGCACGACCTTGCCGCCACGCGCCATCACCTCCTGCATGTTGGAGACGGTCTTCTCGAACAGCGCATCGTGCGGGGCGATCACGATGACCGGCACATCTTCGTCAATGAGCGCGATGGGCCCATGCTTCATTTCGCCCGCGGCATAGCCTTCGGCGTGAATGTAGGAGATTTCCTTCAGCTTCAGCGCGCCTTCCATGGCAAGCGGGAAATTGATGCCGCGCCCCAGATAGAGGACGTCGCGCGCCTTTGCGATTTCGGCGCCCAGCGCCTCGATCTTTGGCTCCTGCTTCAGGAATTCGACGATATGCCGCGGCGTCTCCAGCAGCGCCGCGCAGAGCCTGGTTTCGGCCTGCGCCGGAAGGTGGCCGCGCGCGCGGCCGGCCGCCAGCGAAAGCGCCGCCAGTGCCGCAAGCTGGCAGGTAAAGGCCTTCGTTGACGCAACGCCGATCTCGGGGCCGGCAAAGGTGGGCAGCGCGATATCGGCTTCGCGCGCGATTGTGCTTTCGCGCACATTGACGAGCGCGATGGTCTTCTGACCGTGCGCCTTCGCATCGCGCAGCGCCGCCAGCGTGTCGGCGGTTTCTCCGGATTGCGAGATGTAAAGCGCCGTGCCGTCTTTGGGATAGACCGGCTCGCGATAGCGCAGCTCGGACGCGACGTCGGCATCCACCGGCATCCGCGCCAGCCGTTCGAGCCAGTACTTGCCGACCAGCCCCGCATAATAGGCGGTGCCGCAGGCCGACAGCGTGAGGCGCGAGGCATGCGCCAGCGCATCCTCTACGCCGGGCTCACGCAAGGCGACACGCGGGCCGGACGCATCAAGATAATGCGCGAGCGTATGGCCGATGACCTCGGGCTGCTCATGAATCTCCTTCGCCATGAAATGGCGATGCTCGCCCTTGTCCACGAGCCCGGCATTTGCAGTGGCGATGCGGATCTCGCGGTTGGCGGGGCGGCCGTTCCTGTCGAAAATCGCGACCTGCCCGCTCCGGATCACGGCGACATCGCCGTCCTCCAGATAGGCGACACGGCTTGTGAATGGCGCAAGAGCGATCGCATCCGAGCCGAGATAGGCCTCCCCGTCCCCATAGCCGACGGCCAGCGGGCTTCCCTGGCGGGCGCCGATCACAAGCGATTCTTCATCGCGGAAAATCATGGCCAGCGCGTAGGCGCCGGTGAGACGGCGCACCGCCGTCATGGCGGCCGCTTCCGGCGTCATCCCGCGGTCCAGACAGTCGGTGACAAGATGCACCGCCACCTCCGTATCGGTTTCGGATTCGAATTTGTGGCCTTTGGCGACGAGCTCCGCGCGGAGCTCGCGGAAATTTTCAATGATGCCATTGTGCACCAGGGCCACCCGCGCCGACGCGTGCGGATGGGCGTTGGATTCGGTCGGCTTGCCATGCGTGGCCCAGCGCGTGTGCCCGATGCCCGTCCGGCCGGACAGCGGCCGTTTCGCCAGCACGTCGCCGAGCTTGCCAAGCTTGCCCGGCGCGCGGCGGCGTTCGATATGGCCATCCACCAGCGTGGCGATGCCCGCGGAATCGTAGCCGCGATATTCCAGCCGCTTCAGCGCATCCAGAATGGCGGGCGCGACATCGCCCTTGCCCGCGATTCCCACAATGCCGCACATTATTTCTTCCTCTTCTCTGCCTGCTTGCGGGCGCGGAAACGCGCCGCCCAATTTTCGATTTCCCGCTGTTCATTGCGCTCCACGGCGAGCGCATCCTTCGTCACGTCACCGGTGATCACGCTGCCCGCGCCGACGATGGCGCCATCGCCGATTTTTACCGGCGCCACGAGCGCCGTGTTGGAACCGATGAAAGCGCCGGCACCTATGCCGGTTTCGTATTTGTCGAACCCGTCATAATTGCAGGTGATGGTGCCCGCGCCGATGTTCGCCCGGGCGCCCACGCGCGCGTCGCCGAGATACGCCAGATGATTGGCCTTGGCGCCCTTTTCCACGCGCGTCTTTTTCACCTCCACGAAATTTCCGATGTGAACGTCGTCTTCCAGCACGCTGCCGGGCCGGATGCGCGCATAGGGCCCGACAATCGCGCCCTTGCCCACGTCGCACCCCTCCAGATGCGAGAAGGCGCGGATGCGCGCGCCGCTGCGCACGGTGACGCCGGGACCGAACACGACATAGGGTTCGATAAAGCAATCAGGCTCCAGAACGGTGTCGCTGCAGAGAAACACGGTTTCCGGGGCTGTCATGCCGACGGCGTTGTCCAGCGCCTGCGCGCGCAGGCGTTTCTGCATTTCGGCTTCGGCGGCGGCCAGTTCGCTTCGCGCGTTCACGCCCATCATGTCCTCTTCTCTTGCGGTCACAATCGCGCACCGCACGCCGTCGGCCTTCGCCATCAGCGGAACGTCGGTCAGATAATATTCATGTTGCGCGTTGTCATTCTTGAGCCTGCGCGCCCACCGGAACAGGCTCTGCGCATCGGCCGCCATGATTCCGGCGTTGCACAGGTCCACCATGCGCTCGGCTTCATTGGCGTCCCGATATTCGACAATGCGGTCGAGAAGGCCGTCGTTGTCGGCAATCACGCGGCCATAGGCGGGATTTTTCGAACGGAAGGCAACGATCGCCATGCCGCGCCTGGCGCGCGCCGCGAACGACGCCGCGAAGATTTCCGGCCTGACGAGCGGCATGTCGCCATAGGTCACGATCGCTTCGCCCGAAAAATCTTCGAGCGCCGGCGCCGCGGCGGCGGCCGCATGACCCGTGCCGAGCTGCCTGTCCTGGACGACGGGCTGCGCGCCCTGCGCCCTCGCAAATTCGCGCACGCTTTCGGCCTGCGGCGCGGTCACGACAACGATGCGCGATACCCCCGCCGCGCGCACGGCAGCCATGACGTGGCCCAGGATCGGCCGGCCAGCCACCATGTGCAGCACTTTGGGCAAGGCGGATTTCATGCGCTTGCCCTCGCCCGCCGCCAGAATGATCGCCGCTTTTTGCTCGCCGTCTGCCATGCCGCCTGCCCGGCTGTCCTTTGCCTATTCTGCGCCCCCGCGATAAACCGGGCCTGAACGCCGGCAAAGTGACGATTTGCGACGGTATATTGCCACAGATTCAGGCCCTTAGCTCAGCGGATTGCGGATCATGATGAAAGGCCGGCACGCCGCGCTCGTTTTCGATCTGGACGGGACGCTGGTGGACACCGCCCCCGACCTGACGGCGGCGCTCAACGCGGTTCTGGCCGCGCGCAAGATGGCCACCGTTTCGCTGGACACCGTGCGCCACATGGTGGGGTTTGGCGCGCGCGCGCTGATCCGGCAGGCCTTCGAGGCCGAGGGCCAGGCGCTGACCGATGAAACGATCAGGCCGCTGATCAACGAGTTCATCGTGCATTACCGCGCGCACATTGCCGATGCGAGCGTGCCCTTCCCCGGCGTGCCGGAAACGCTGGGGCAGCTGCGGACGGGGGGCGCGCGCCTGGGCATATTGACGAACAAGCCGCAGGAGCTGGTTCTTCCGCTGCTGGACGCGCTGGACCTTTCGCGCTTCTTCGATGCCATTCATGGCGCCGGCCGGTACGCATACGTCAAGCCCGACGCGCGCGTGTTTCATCATGTGCTGGAAGAGCTGAAGGCGGACGCCGGCGTGATGATCGGCGATTCCAGAACCGACGTGGCCACCGCGCGCGCGGCCGGCGCGCCGGTGATTGTCGTCTCCTACGGCTACACGCCCGAACCCGCCGAGCGGCTGGGAGCCGATGCCACCGCCGAGCGGTTTTCGGACATTCCCCACATCCTGGAGCGGCTCGCCAGCCAACGTTCGGCCTCTTCTTGACGGGTCAAGGGGCCGCCTCCTATACGGCGGGTCCGCTTGCAGCGGGCGCGTAGCTCAGCGGGAGAGCACTCCCTTCACACGGGAGGGGTCACAGGTTCAATCCCTGTCGCGCCCACCATCCAGATCCTTTAATAGAACAGGTTTGGGCCGTGTTCCGTTTCGTTCCAATCGACACGCGAACATCGGCCGAACCCGGCACACAAATCCGTGGAATGGAGACGCCCGAATCCGCGCGCCGCGTTTTGTGCAGTGTGCCTGGTTTGCCGAATATAACGCATGTCAGGGAATTGTTTGTTCGTGAGCCCGGATTGAGCGCGAGGGATATTGGCGCCGATGTCGGCACGGATGAAGACTCCATCGCCGAAACCGACGAAACTGAGCAAGCAACATAAGCCTGCAGCATGTTGATTTCAGCGCGTCATGGCCCAATGTCGGGGCCGATGGGCCATTGCGACCCGGCTCTTGGAACATCCCGGCGCCGGCCCGAGCCGCAAAGCATAGGCCCCCGACCGCGATTTGGACTTTCTACAAGGCCGCAAAATCGATCTTTGCGTTCAGGTCCAGACGCGCATCCGACGGCGGGAGCGGATACTTGAGCCCGCTGGCGCAATTGTAGAGCACCACGCGATCGGACGGCCGGATGCGGCCTTCGCGCAGCGATTTCAGATAGGCCGCATGCGTGGCCGCGCCTTCCGGGCACAGGAGGAACCCTTCGTTGCGCGCAATTCCGGCGAGGCTGGATTCGATCTCTTCATCCGTCACCGCGATGGCGAAGCCGTTGCTTTCGCGCACCGCATTCAGGATCAGGAAATCGCCAATGGCCGCCGGCACGCGGATGCCCGACGCGATCGTGTGCGCATTTTCCCAGCGCGCCGCGTGTTTTTCGCCGTTTTCGAAGGCGCGCACCATCGGCGCGCAGCCGGCCGCCTGCACCGCCACCATGCGCGGGCGTTTGGGGCCGATGAAGCCGATGGCCTCAAGCTCGGCAAAGCCCTTCCACATGCCGATGAGACCGGTGCCGCCGCCCGTGGGATAGAAGATGACATCGGGCAATTCCCAGCCGAGCTGTTCGGCAAGCTCGAAGCCCATCGTTTTCTTGCCTTCGATGCGATAGGGCTCTTTCAGCGTAGAAAGGTCGAACCAGCCGGCAGCCTCTTTTCCCGCGGCGACAAGCTTGCCGCATTGGTCGATCAGCCCGTTGACGCGATAGACATGCGCGCCCTGCGCGGCGATCTCGCGCACATTCACCTCCGGCGTATCTTCCGGGCAGAAGACGGTGGTTTTCATGCCCGCGCGGCTGCCATAGGCGGCCATCGCCGCGCCGGCGTTGCCGTTGGTCGGCATGGCGAGATGCTTCACGCCCAGCTCCTTTGCCATGGAAACGGCGAGCGCGATGCCCCGCGCCTTGAATGAGCCGGTGGGCAGGCGGCCTTCATCCTTGATCAGCACCTCGCCCGCCTTGGCCGCAATGCGCACCAGGGGCGTCATAACCTCTCCCAGGCTGACGATGCTTTCGTCGCGGCGCATCGGCAGAAGCTCGCGGTAGCGCCAGAGCGTCGGCTCCCGGCCGCGCAGCTTTTCCTTCGTCATCGCCCGCTTCACGCCCGCCAGATCGTAGCGCACCAGAAGCGGCTTGCCGGCGCGGGAGAGGTTGTAAAGCCTGTCCGGTTCGTAGCGTTCGCCCGTTTCGGAACATTCCAGATGCGTGACAAAGGATTCCGGCATGATCACACCTTACCGGCCGCGATCCTGCGCAGCAGATCGCGGGCGAAGGTAGTGAGCGTATCGTCGCGGGCGCCCATGATCACGATGCGGTCGCCCGGGCGCGCCCTTTTGAGCAGTTCTTCGCCGCAGCTGTCGCGATCCACGAAGGCAAGGGCCTCGCGGCCGCGCGCGGCGATGCCGCCGGCAATGTCTTCCGAGGTGACCGACCTTTCGGTTGTGCCGCCGTAATAGACAGGTTCGGGCATGACAAGAATGTCGCCTTCGCGCATGTGCGTTGCAAAGGCGTCGATGAATTCGTGCTTCATTTTCGCAAGCGGGCTGAAGCCATGCGGCTGAAACATGAGCAGCAGGCGGCCGGGAAAATCATGCAGCGTGGCGAGCGTGGCCGCAATCTTGTCGGGATTGTGCGCGAAATCGTCGATCACCGCGATGCCGCGCGCGGTGCCGACCAGTTCCATGCGGCGGCGGATGCCGGTGAAGCGGGACAGCGCTTCGGCCGCATCCTTCAGCGGAATGCCAAGCGCCCGCGCGGCGGCCAGCGCGGCCAGCGCGTTGGAAGCATTGTGCCGGCCCGGCACTTTCAGATCGATGCGCAGGGGCGCGGTCTTCAGGGCGTCATCGCGCGAGGCCACGTCGAAGGCGATGCCGGCGGGCGCCGGCGCGATATTTGTTGCCAGCAGATCGGCGGACGGATCGGAAAGGCTGTAAGTGATCGCGCGCCCGGCAGCCGGGACGAGCGCAGCGGTCTCGGGATTGTCGAGATTGAGGACCGCAATTTTCGCCCGCGCAACGAAGCCGTGAAACAGCGCGCGCAGCTCATCCATCGTCTTGTGGTCGAGCGCAATGTTGTTGACGACGGCAATCTTCGGATTGTAACGCGCAATCGAGCCGTCGCTTTCGTCCACCTCGCTCACGAAAAGGCCGCTTGCGCCCACGCGCGCAGAGGCGAAGGGCCGGTCGCCGCCCGCGAAATTGTTCATCACCGCGCCGTTCATGATGGTGGGATCGCGGCCCAGTGCGGTGAGCATCCAGCCGATCATGCCGGTCGTCGTGGATTTGCCGGAGGTGCCGGCCACACCGATGGAGATTTCTGCGGCATTGAAAAGGCCCGACAGAAGCTCCGCGCGGGACAGCACCGTGGCGCCGATCCTGCGCGCGGCCGCCATGTCGGGGACCGTGTCCTCTACCGCGGCGGAAGCGACAACGATCGTGGCGGGACCGGCGACGCCGGAACCATCCTGCGGGAAAAGCCGGAAGCCCTGGGCGCGCAGGAAACCGAATTTCTCCGGCGTGCGGCCCTGATCAAGCGAACGGTCGGAACCGGATATCTGCGCGCCCTGCCCCGCCAGAATCAGCGCAAGCGGCAGCATGCCGCTGCCGCCGATGCCGATGAAGAAATAGGATTTCGCCCGGTCCATGCGGCAAGGCTATAAGGTGGCTCCCGATGCTTTGCCAGTGGGGCGCAAGTGAAAATCGCAATCGTGGCGCCGGCATCCCGGATCGATCAGGCGCTGGCGGACAAGGTGACAGCGGTGGCGCGCGCGCGGTTCGGCGCCGAAGCGGAGCTGTTCTTCCACCCGCAATGTTTTCTGATCGACGGACATTTCGCCGGCGACGATGCGGCGCGCGCAAAGGCCTTTATCGAGGCGGCGAACGATCCGGAATTCGATGCGGTGTGGATTGCCCGCGGCGGCTATGGTTCCAACCGGATCGCGGAGAGTGCGGTCGCCGGGCTGAAGCCGGCGGCGAAGAAGAAAACCTACCTCGGCTATAGCGATCTCGGATTCCTGCTGGGCGCGCTCTACAAGGCCGGATGCAGCGTGGCGCATGGGCCGCTGGCGGCGGACATCAATCGCGAAGGCGGCGAAGCGGCCGTGATCCGCGCGCTCGACTATCTGGTGCATCGCGACACAAAAACGCTGGAACCTTCCGTGGCCGACGGAAGGCCGCATGCGGCGTTCAACCTGACGGTGCTTTCGCACATGATCGGCACGCCGCTGATGCCCGATCTTTCCGGCCATGTGCTGATGGTGGAGGACGTATCGGAGCACATGTACCGCATCGACCGCGCCTTCTTTCACATCACCGCCAATCCCGGCATCCGCAAGGTTGCGGGCATCCGGCTTGGCCGCGTGAGCGATGTGCTGCCCAACGAGCCGGAGTTCGGGAAATCGGAAGAAGACGTGGCCCGGCACTGGTGCAGGCTTTCCGGCATCCCCTGGCTCGGCCGCGCGGATATCGGCCACGACATCGGGAACAAGATCGTGCCATTCGGGCATATCGCGCTGTCGTGAACAGCGCGCGCATGGGCCGCATGCTAGATTGCGGCAGAGCGGGGGGCCACATGGCAGGCACACATTCCTTCTGGAGCGCGATTCTGCTGGGCGGCCTGATCGCCGGCACGATCGATATCGGCGCGGCCGCGCATTTCATCGAAAATCTTCTGGCGATGCTGCTGTTCGGGCTGATCATATCCTTCTTCGCGCGCGACCACGCCTGAGGCCTATCGCGCCGCCACGCGCAGACGCAGAAGGCCCAGCACGGCGCGCAGATTTGGCGCGGGCGCCTTGAGCCGGTCCGCAATTTCCACCAGCGCGCCGAGGATGGGGCCGACCTCAAGCGGGCGATGGGCTTCCCAGTCCCGCAGCATGGAGGTCTTGATCGGGCCGAGCCGCCGGGTAATGGCCATGCGCTCGTCGGGCGATAGGGACAGCGGCAGGCCGATCTGCGCGCCGAGCGCCTTCATTTCTTCCATCATCGCGCGGATGAGCGCACGCACATCGCCGTCGGCGAGCATCACATCCGTCGTGGCGCCGGTGAGAACGCTCAGGGGATTCATCGTCATGTTGCCCCAGAGCTTGGTCCAGATGTTGAGGCGGATGTTTTCGCTCATGGCGGCTTCGATGCGCGCCTTCGGAATGGCGGCGGCGAAGCGGCCGGTTCTCGCGCGCGCCGCGCCATCCGGTTCGCCGAAAATGAGTTTGTCCTCGCCCTGCACCTCGACGACGCCGGGCTCCGGCGACCACGCGCTGGCATGCACCACGCATCCGATCACGTGACGCGCCGGAATGGCCCGCGCCACGGCACCGCCCGGATCGACGGATTGCAGCGCGGTTCCGGAAAGCGGGACGCCGGGCACCTGAAAGAACCACCATGGGATTCCATTGATCGCGGGCACAAGCGCCGTATCGGGCCCGAGCATTTCCGCAAGGGCCGGCGCGAGCGCGGGGATGTCATGCCCTTTGGTGGCGATCACGATGTAATCCGGCTTACCAAGGGTGGCGGGATCATCGCCCGCGCGCAGGCGGAAAACCTTTTCCTCGCCGCCGCGGCGCCGGATCCGAAGCCCTTTGGCGTTCAGCCCGGCAAGCGTTGCGCCGCGCGCAAGCAGCGAAACATCGGCGCCGGATTCCGCGAGCAACGCCGCCATCCAGCCGCCGATCGCGCCGATGCCTGCAACCACCACCTTCACGGCAGTTTTCCCGTTGCGACCCAGGCGGCAATATCGCGCCACACCTGTTCCGCCGAAAGATCGCGCAACAGCATGTGGTAGCCGTAAGGATATTCCTTCGAAACCGCATGGCCGCCGAGCGCGGCAATCACCGCTTCGGTCGGAGCCGCCGGAATGATCTGATCCTTCGCGCCATAGAGAACCAGAATCGGCGGCGGATCGGCGGCAAGATGTTCGGGCGCGTGGCGGGCCTGATCCATGAGATTGACAAGGCCCCACACGGCGTCGGTGCGGGTTTGGTGCTGAAACAGCGGATCATGCGCCAGCGCGCGCAGCATCGGGATGTTGTCGGAAGCCCAGATATTGAGGCCCTTGCCGGAGACGGTCATCCACGGAACCGTGTGCGCGCCCAGCCAGAGCGCCGCACGATAGGACAGCGGCATGTCTTGCCGCGACCATACCGCGGGCGCCACCAGAATGATTCCATCCGCCCGCGGCGGCCGATCGGTGCCAAGAGCCGACAGCGCCACCGCAGCCCCCATGCTTTCGCCCAGCACATAAACCGGTAGGCCCGGATATTTCGCGCGCGCGGCTTCGACGAAATCGTCCATGTCCTGCCGCAGCGCATCCGCCCCCGGCCAGATGCCGGGATCGGGCGATTGCCCGAAGCTGCGCTGATCGTAAGCCAGCGTCGTGATGCCGTGATCGGCCCACCAGGGCCCCGGCATGGCAAACGCATTGGAGTAATCGCTCATCCCATGGAGCGCCACGATGACGGCGCGGGGGCGGGCGGCATCCCAATGCCGCAGCGGAAGCCTGATGCCGTCGCGTGTGAGGAAATCATCGCCTTCGATCATGGAGGTGTCATTCTGGATGCCGCGCGGAGCGATGACCGGCGCGCAGGCCGAAAGCAGCGCGATCAGCGCGACAGCACACGCTTCACGCGCAAGCGCAAACAGGGAAGAAGCTCGGATTCGAACCATGGATTCCGTTTGACCCACGCAGTGTTGCGCCACGACGGATGCGGCAGGGGAATATGGCGCGGGGCATATTCGCGCCATGCCTTCACGGTTTCCGTCATATTCGATTTGGCGCGCTTCCCCAAATGCCAGGCTTGCGCATATGAGCCCACCAGAAGGGTGAGGGCGAAGGGCGGCCGGGCCGCGAGCAGGCGCGCGCGCCAATGTTTCGCGCAGACTGTTGGCGGCGGCCTGTCGCCGCCGTGGGCGTCATAGCCCGGAAAGCAGAAGGCCATGGCGGCGATGGCAATTTTCGATTCATCGTAAAACGTGTCGCGGTCCACGCCGATCCATTCGCGCAACCGGTCGCCGGACCGGTCGTTGAAGGACAGTCCGGTTTCGTGCACGCGCAGGCCCGGCGCCTGGCTGGCGATGAGAATTCTCGATCCCGCGCCGACATGCAGAACCGGATTCGGCTCGAGAATGTTTTCGCAGATCCTGCAGGCCCGGATCTCGGCGAGAAGCGACTCCAGCGGCGTGGGCTTCCCGCGCGCGGCAGCGCTCATTCGTCGCCGCGCAGAAGGCTGCGCGCAATGACGAGCTGCTGGATTTGCGAGGTGC
>Ga0070740_10000760_pt1 | contig 55886 bp, 50 predicted proteins | sample Coa_R2_FD_67286 | JGI IMG/M metagenome (GOLD analysis project Ga0070740, IMG submission 67286) | Surface soil microbial communities from Centralia Pennsylvania, which are recovering from an underground coalmine fire - Coalmine... | ecosystem: Environmental > Terrestrial > Soil > Unclassified ... | reverse complement strand
CGAAAAAAAACGATTTCAAAAAGTGAGATGGACGCACCACATAATGCTGAAGCAAGAGTGAAGCCGGCGATGGAGAAAATCAGGTAACGCTTTCTGCCAATACGGTCCGAAAGATAGCCAGTCAATGGCATGAATATCGCTGATGACACGAGATAGCTTGTGAGTGTCCAGGTGATTTCATCGGAAGAAGCGCCTAATGAACCCTGCATGTGCGGCAAGGCGACATTCACAATGGTGGTGTCGATCACCTGCATCAATGTTGCAGACATGACTACCATCGTGATGACAAAACGGTTGAATGGAGAAATTGTTTTGTAAAGTTCGTCTGTCATGGTTTTTCAGCTGTCCTGAGCGGATGCTGTCCGGAAGGCAGCGCATTGGAAAAGCCGTTATTTACGGTACTCATGTTATCTTGTAAATCTACCGTGACTTCGGCAGAAATGCCAATACGTAACGGAAACCGGGAATCAGGATTCAATACTTTCACACGCACCGGAATACGTTGCGTAACCTTGACCCAGTTACCAGTCGCGTTTTGCGGCGGTAACAGGGAAAACGCTGCGCCTGCTCCGCCACTGATACTTTCAACGGTGCCTTTGAATTTGTGCCCAGGATATAAGTCGGTGACAATGGTTGCAGACTGTCCGGGTCTGATTTTCTCAAGCTGGGTTTCCTTGAAGTTTGCATCGGCCCAGAATTCTTCATCACTGATCAAGGCGAACAATGGCTGATTGGCTGTGACAATGTCACCTTTGCGTAAAGTGACATTGGTTACCCAGCCGCTGACCGGAGCTGAGATCGTTGTATACTGCAAATTAAGGTTAGCTTGCTCCAGACTGGCTTTGGCCTGATCCACTTTTGCCATGGCTGTTTTGTAATTTGCAGTTGCATTATCTCCATCCTGTGTTGACAGGAATTTTTTTGCAACCAAAGCGAGTACACGGTTTTTGGTAAGTGTCGCATTATCCAGCTCGGCGTTACTGACAGCCAGCAGAGCTTGTGCTGAATTGACCGCCAGCTGGAAGGGTTTGGGGTCGATTTCGAATAATGGCTGGCCTTTCCTTACATATTGATTATTCACAATGTCCAGATTAATGATTTTCCCTGTCACACGCGGAGCTATTTGCACTACATTTGCATTGATATAAGCATCATCCGTGCTCACGTAATAATTACTGTAGATTTGATATCCAAACCATATACCGCAGCTCACGATCAAGAATACGGAGATGATAATCAGTTTGAAACTTTTTGCTTGCGTGATACGTGTTAAAAAATTCATTCTTGCACTCCCGCTTTTGCCTTTATTTTTTCTAAAACCTCGATACATGTTTTCAGTTCGCGTGCCGGTATTCCTGATAAAAACTCTTTGCGGACCTGGTCTGCTGCAGCATGTATATGGCGTAATGTTTTATGTGATTTGGAAGTCAGCTGTACGATTTTGCTGCGTCTATCAGCAGGATCATCCTGACGCACAATCCAGCCGTCTTTTGCCAGCCGGTCTAAGAGCCTGACCAGGGTCGGATCTTCGACACCCAATCGGGATGCGAGCTGTCTCTGGCTGAGTTTTTCGCTTGCCAGATCGAGAAACAGCAATGTGCGCCACTTTGCCTGGCTTAAGCCAAAGGATTTCAGGCGTCTGTCGATTTCGAGTCTCCAGGCTCGTGCTGTCTCATGCAAGATGGTAGAAAAATGTTTTTGAAGTTCCATAAATGAGACCTCTATCTTAATTATAGCCCATTTATTAGTTATCTCATAATTAGCAAGCTAATGATTTTAATTTTAATACTTTCGCTTGCTGTTGGCTACCACAAACGGGTTTTAAAGTGTTGGATTATCAATCTGGGATATGGCATCCATTGATCAATGACGCCATACCAGGCTATAAACAAGCGTAATCAGTATGAATACACTGATAAATGTAAACCAGGTATCGCGAGTAAATGCATAAAACCATACCAGGAGGGCAACACGTAATACCTGGGTGCCGATCAGGGTAAGCAAGCCGAGTTCAATAATTCCGAGCGGCGTGAATGACAGGGCATTTTTCAATATGAGCTTGATGTTGATATGATAACCGCCCGCCTGCAGCAATTCAGTATGCAGACTTTCCATGCCGTGCTGGTATAAATACATGGCACCTCCCAGTGTGACCAGTCCGGCGGAAATGAGCATTCCAAAAATTAAAAGCAGGCTCATGATGTCTTCCATTTGTTTTGTCGATAACATCACACAACTCCGGTTAGTGCCTTGTAAAGCATTTGTAGGCCAATCAGGCAAATCACAACACTAAATATGATGCGCAGATTGCGTGTATGCATTTTTACCAGTAATTTTGCGCCAGAAAATGATCCAGCGATGACGCCAATCATGACTGGAAAAGCGATAGCAGGATCAATATAGCCGCGTGAAAAGTAAATGCCGGCACTGACCGCGGCTGTAATTCCGATCATGAAATTACTGGTAGTGGTCGCGACTTTATAAGGCAATCTCAGTGCTTGATCCATGGCCAGGACTTTTAACGTTCCGGACCCGACGCCGAGCAATCCAGACATGAGACCAGCGATGCCCATGATGAATAATGCGAAAGGAACATGCTGAACATGATAATATTCCTGGCGATTTTTCACGGGATAGGTGCTATCCAGATTTAATGCGACTGCCCACGGATGTGACTGCAGATATTGTTCATGTTCTTCTCTGCGCTTGATGGTCAAGTAGGCAGAAAAAAATAACAGCAGGCTGAACAGGATGGACAGAAATGTCTTTGAGACTACCGCAATCAGTAGCGCACCTATAAATGCGCCGACAACAGCGGATGCTTCCAAAAACATGCCTATTCTCAGGTTCGTATATCCTTCACGCAAATAGGCCGCAGTGGTGCCGGATGAAGTGGCAATAACGGAAATCAATGATGCGCCCATTGCATAGTGAATGTTGACGTGGAATATCAACACCAGCACTGGAATGACAACAACGCCGCCGCCCAGTCCTGTCAACGCTCCTAGCAGGCCAGCAAAAAAAGAAAAGATCAGAAGCAGGACAGAAAAAAAGAGTATGGTCAAAGTAGTTCCTTTAATGAATTATTTTATTATTAAATAATACCTTATATCAAAGCAACGAATGCGAACATTAACAACCTCTGATTATGAGGTAAAATAGGAATTGTAGCGGATCAAAAGGAAGGAGTGTACACATGCGGATTGAAAAGACCGGCTTTTTGATACTCGTTATGGTCACCTTTATCGCTACAATCCCCTCTGCCTTGGCGACATACGGCCAAAAGATATGTAAATCATCAGGATTTCATTGTCTGCGTGTTAAAAGCAGGCAATCGTGGGGATCACTTTTCCCAGACGAGCACGACCGTGGAATTGTCATGCGTATTAACCGCATGAATACACAATTGTATCCAGGGCTGGTCATTGCTGTACCCAATAACTTGTCCGATGCAGATATCATGGACTTCTCACCCTTTCCTGTCAGTGTCGCTGCGCCGGGTGAAAAAGTGGTGATTGTTGATCCTGTCGTGGATGCCTGGGGCGCATATGATGCGGATGGATCACTCGTACGCTGGGGCCCGATATCAGCAGGATCAGATTATTGCCGCGATCTTGGTAGACAATGCCATACACATGCCGGATCATTCCGGGTCTTTTCACTAGGCAGCAGCGATTGTTATTCGACAAAATTTCCCTTGCCTGATGGCGGCGCGCCCATGCCGTATTGCATGTACTTTGACAATGGCCAGGCATTGCATGGTGAGCCTAGCGGATTGCCTGGCTATAATGCGAGCCATGGCTGTGTAAGAATGTATGTAAATGATGCTGAATGGCTGCGGTATGATTTCATTGAGGGACCAAATTCAGGCAATAATTACAGAGGGACACGCGTGATCGTCAGGGATTATTAAAAGTCAGTCTGAATGCTGCATGGCTGTTATTTTGCGAGTACATAGGTTCCTGGCGCATTTTCAAGCGGTACATAACCTTCTTTTTCGTTGCCCATTACGGGGGGATCGGTTTTTTCGCCTGAATGTGCGGATAACCATTTTTCAAAGGCCGGCCACCATGACCCATCTTTGGGCTTTGTAGCCTTATACCAGCTATCTGCATCAATGAAGCGGTCGCTTTCTTTCAGCGTGGAAATCCGGTAATACCTTTTGGTCGTCTTTGACGGCATGCTGACGATTCCAACGTTATGCCCGCCGCTTGTTAATGCAAATGTGATGTCTCCTGTTGTCAACAGATTGATTTTGAAAACGGAATGCCAGGGAGAGACATGGTCTCGTTCTGTGGCAACGACAAATATGGGTATGGAGATATCAGTAAGCGCAACAGGTTTTCCATTGACCATATATTTACCTTCGGCCAGTTCGTTACGTAGAAATAGCCTGCGCAAATATTGGGAATGCATTTTATACGGCATACGGGTTGCATCTGCATTCCATGCCATCAGATCAGTCAGTGGCTTACGCACTCCAAGCAGATAATCATGAATCAGGCGTGACCAAATCAGATCATTCGAGCGCAAGAGTTGAAATGCGCCAGCCATTTGATGGGTATCGAGATATCCCTTCTCCTGCATAATGCTTTCAAGGAATGTAATTTGACTTTCATCAATAAATAATCCCAACTCGCCAGGCTCGGTAAAATCTGTTTGAGCAGCGAGCAAAGTCATGCTGGCAAGACGATTATCATTGTCACGTGCCATGGCTGCCGCTGCAATTGCAGTGAGTGTTCCACCCAGACAATAACCGACCAGATGTATTTTTCTCTTTGGGACGACAGCCGATATAACATTTAACGCGGACATGATGCCAAGGTTGAGGTAATCTTCCATGCCAAGGTTACGGTCTTTTTTCTTGGGATTTTTCCAGGAAATGATGAAGACAGTATGGCCTTTTTTGACAAGATATTTCACCAGGGAATGCTTGGGTGTGAGATCAAGAATGTAATATTTCATGATCCAGGCGGGCGTGATTAGAACCGGTTCCGCATAGACTTTGTCTGTCGTGGGCGAATATTGAATGAGCTCAATCAGGCTATTTCGATAGATGACTTTCCCGGGTGTGATTGCAAGATTTTTGCCAACAACAAAATTTTCAGCGCCTGCTGGCGGTTCGCCTGCCAAATTACGCCGGAGATCATCAAAAAAATTTTGCAGTCCTTTGACAAAATTCTCACCGTGTTGCTCATTTGCTGCCTGTAAGACTTCAGGATTGGTCAGCACAGAATTGGACGGTGAAAACATATCCAGTATTTGCCTGATGGTGAAATCGACTACTTCTTCATGATGGCGGTTGACACCGCGTACCTCTGTCGAGGCAATATGCCACCAGTTTTGCAGCATGAGAAATGACTCATACAGAAAAGTATAAGGAAATTGCTGCCAGGTTTTGCCAGTAAAGCGCTTGTCCTGGGGAGAAGTAATAGGCGAGTATTCACCGGTGGAATCTCCCTGAAGATGCCCGACGAGCTGGTTTGCGAGATGTATCATGTTCTCATGCGCCAGCTCAATGAGCTCCTTCTGTTTGGCTGGATGTATGAGCAGATGAAAGTACCAGTCAAAAAATGCGAGCATGAGCGCAGCGGGTGATATGCCATGGGTCAGCTTTCCTACCGTCGCCTGAAGCGATCGGTCAATAGCTTCAGCTTTTTCCTGCTTTGTTTCCCATTGAGGATCAATCATCAGCAAACCTCTAAAATCCCTTTCCTGATAGTCTATCTTCTATCAGGGAAGAGTGCATGCATCCATGACATTATTTTTCAGTTTTTTCAGCAAATTTTTGGGCTTTTTCAACAGCTTTTTCAGAAATTTTCGCGGCGGTTGAACCCCAAAGCTTGGCGATATCTTCCATATTTTCCATTGTTATATGGATGATTTTTTGCATGAGTTCAATGCTGGCAGTGATGTTTTCGCTCATTAAGTCTTTTTGCAAGTTGAATAAATCTTCAGGTTTTTTAACATTACTCAAACGTTTTACCTGATCAGAAAACCGGGAAAAATTTTCTCCAAACAATTCCAGATTTTGATCAGAGATCCGTTTGCAAATTTCACTTGTCGCCTTGTTCCACTCATTGAAAGGAGCAGTGAAGTTTTTGTTGAGTTTTGCCCATTGATCAAATCCTTCGGTATACATGGTTGCGTCCTCCGTCGTGTGGTAATTTGTGACATTGACATCATTGTGCACTGCAACATCCTATATTAAATTTAGGCGATATTTGCGGAATTGTCAATATTTATGGCCGCTCTATATCTGAATAAGTTATTGATTTTTATGATTTTTTCTTTGGCGACTGATTTTTTGGCGTACGGGGAATTTTCATGCCGTACGGAGAGGATGACGTGTTTTTTTCTTCGTTGTTCTTGCTGTATTTCAGTAGTTGTTTCAATAAGTCAGGATCAGCTAATAATTTTTGATAGGAGAGCCATTGATTCTGAAATAATTTCTTTTGTTGAATAAATAAATTCGCGGCTTGCTCAAGATACTGGCTAAACAGATTTTGTGTCTTTTCCTGATACGAACGTATCAAGTCTTGTAATAACGCAGTGGTGAAGATAGGCGTCGATGTCGCTTCTTGTTCAGCAATGATTTGCAGAAGCGTGCTTTGGGTTAGGTCTTTTTTGGTGCGCGCATCGATGACCTGAAAGTTAACCTTGTTGAACACAAGGTTTTTTACATCATCAAGCGTAATGTATTCACCAATTTCTGTATCATAGAGACGACGATTTGGATACTTTTTTATAATCCGAATTGCTTGCATAACCAGCCTTCCACCAGAAAAATCAGCAAAAAATCCAGGATCCGCGATTGAACATGTGCTCCCAGACCACTCATAACATGTAATGTCCGCCATTAATGGCGATGTTTGCGCCTGTAATATAACTGTTTTTTTCATCGGCTAAGAAGGTAACAACATGTGCGACCTCTTCAGGTTCAGCCAGTCTGCCCATGGGAATTTGTGCGATAATTTTTGCCCGTATTTCTTCAGGAACCGCCATCACCATATCGGTAGCCACATAACCTGGTGAAATCGTGTTAACGGTAATGTGATGTTTGGCAACTTCTAGCGCCAAAGCTTTGGTGAAGCCATGGATGCCAGCTTTTGCTGCAGAATAATTGACCTGACCATACTGTCCTTTTTGACCATTTATTGAAGATATGTTTATTATTCGTCCATAATTACGCTCTTTCATTCCATTGACGGCGTGCCGGGTAACATAAAAAATACTGCTCAGATCTGTATTGATGACGATATCCCAATCTTCCTTGCTCATCTTGCAGCAAGCATGGTCACGAGTGATACCAGCATTATTAACCAGTATGTCAATTGGTCCAATTTCGGTTTCTATTTTTTTAATCATGTCTGCACATGATTGGAAATCGGTGACATCTGCATAGGCGATATCAAAGTTATAACCCTCTTTTTTTTGCTCCTCCTGCCAGGCGAGCGCGGCTTCATGTTTACGACTGTAAGCGGCGATGACGCGGATTCCCTGATCATGTAATTCTCTTGAGATGGCATGGCCTATGCCGCCCATACCACCTGTTACCACAGCTATCCTTTTTGCCATGAAATGTACTCCTTGCTTGACTCTATTTTCCCTGATGGCTAATCTTGTTGCCAGTCAATTTTGATCGCAAAACCTGCCGCTCGTAGCAGTGCACTACATGTACACGGAGATTTGCGGCAGAAAGTTACATTATATATACGCTTTGGATAAAGCATAAATACTATAAAATATAAAGGGAGTTCCACTGGTGAAAATAATAGATCATTTCGAAGTTCCCTACTATCAATATCTTAATGAAGAGAGTCAGATCGCAGATGAAGTGCCAACTGTTGCTTCGGATACCGCGACTCTTATAAAACTTTACCGGCTCATGGTTCTGGTGCGAACAATGGATACCAAAGCCATTGCCTTGCAGCGTACTGGTAAATTGGGGACTTATCCTTCCACCCGCGGACAGGAAGCGGTTTTTGTCGGCGTTGGGAATGCGATGGAAAAAAGCGATATTTTTGTGCCTTATTATCGTGATATGGGTACCCTGATACAACGCGGCGTCAAGTTATCACAGATCCTGCAATACTGGGGTGGTGATGAACGCGGCAACTGCTATGATTCGGATGATTTTCCGTATAGCGTGCCGATAGGCAGCCAGACATTGCATGCCGCTGGTGCAGCCTATGCGGTTAAATTCCGCAAGGAAAAACGTGCAGTCCTGTCGCTGTTTGGGGAAGGCGCGACATCGCAAGGCGATTTTTATGAAGCCATGAATGTCGCCGGCGTATGGAAATTGCCGGTGGTGTTTGTCGTTTGCAATAACCAATGGGCAATTTCTGTGCCAAGGCAGGCGCAAACAGCGTCGCATACTATCGCACAAAAGGCGATTGCAGCCGGATTCACGGGTGAGCAGATCGATGGGAATGACATCATCGCTGTCCAACATCGAACCACAGAAGCATTGAAAATCGCACGTGAAAATAATCAGCCGCATCTGATCGAAATGATATGTTACCGGCAGCATGATCACACAACGGCAGATGATGCAAGCCGTTATGAACCAAAAAACATGCGTGAGCAGGAATGGAAAAAAGAACCTATTTCCCGCTTGCGCCGCTATCTGGAAAAACTGGGAGCATGGACAGACAAACAGGAAGAAGAGCTGCAGGCTGAATCTTCTGCGGCGGTGGACGAAGCCGTAAAGGAATATCTTACGGTTGAGCCTCAGCCCCTGGAGTCGATGTTTGATTATTTATATGCACAATTACCCGATGCTTACGCTTCGCAGCGTGAGTCGCTGAAAAATGTGGAGAAAGTAGTACATGGCTGAAATTACGTTGGTTGAAGCAGTGAATCAGGCGCTCGCTTTCGAAATGGAAGCAAACCCGGATGTGGTTGTGCTAGGTGAAGATGTTGCAAAAAATGGCGGGGTATTTCGAGCCACAGTTGGCTTGCTCGACAAGTTTGGACCGGAACGCGTATTGGATACGCCGCTCGCTGAATCCATGATCGCAGGACTCGCGGTCGGTATGGCGGCGCGCGGTTTGAAGCCGGTTGCTGAATTCCAGTTCATGGGTTTTATTTACCCGGCATTGGATCAAATAATCAATCACGCATCCAGAATGCGCAATCGCACACGTGGACGGATTACCTGTCCTGTCGTTTTTCGCACGCCGTTTGGTGCAGGTATTCATGCTCCAGAACATCATTCTGAGAGTACAGAAGCTTATTTTGCTCATACTCCGGGATTGCGGGTGGTTGTGCCATCCTCACCTGCGCGTGCGTATGGGTTAATGCTTGCCTCAATCCGGGATCCAGATCCGGTTGTCTATCTTGAACCATCGCGCCTTTACCGCTTTGCAAAACAGGAAGTAAAGAATGACGGTAAGGCTTTACCATTGGATGTCTGTTTTACTCTCAGGGTAGGCGATGACGTGACACTTGTAACCTGGGGAGCGATGGTGAAGGAGACACTGGCTGCAGCAAACACGCTGCATCAAAATGGAATCAGCGCAGAAGTAATTGATGTGGCAACCATCAAACCTCTGGATATGGACACCATACTTGCTTCAGTAGAGAAAACCGGCCGCTGTATCGTGATTCATGAGGCTCCGTTAACTTGTGGCGTGGGCGCAGAAATTGTGGCTCAAGTTGTTGAGAAGGCATTGTTCTCGCTCAAGGCACCACCGGAGCGGGTAACGGGCTTTGATACGATTGTGCCCTATGCAAAGCTTGAAAAGTATTATATCCCCAGTGAAAAGAGAATAATTGACGCTGTTCATCGTCTTATGGAGTACGCATGAAAATTTTTCATTTACCCGATTTAGGTGAAGGTTTGGCAGAGGCGGAGATACGTGAGTGGTATGTCAAGATTGGCGATGTTGTTAAAGTCGATCAGCCACTGGTATCAATGGAAACCGCAAAAGCAGTGGTCGATGTACCCTCACCATATGCGGGAAAAATCGCACAACTGCATGGTAAAGTGAATGAAATCATTAAAACCGGCTCTCCTCTGATCAGCTATGAAACTGACGAAGCAACGGCAGATAAAGGCAGTGTAGTCGGAAAACTGGAAACCAGTGAAAAAAAATGGGATGACAGTGATGTGATTATTGGCGCTGCGAAGACAAGACCAGCTTCGATCAAGGCGATGCCGGCAGCCAGAGTGCTAGCCCAGCAAATGAATATCGATTTAAGCTTGGTTACGCCTTCTGGGCCGCAAGGCTTAATTACTGCAGATGATGTAAAGCAGTTTCTTGAGAAAAAGCCTCAAACAGCATCTCTGACCGGAAAGACAGAAGCATTGCGCGGCGTAAGACGGGTAATGGCGCAGACAATGACGCAATCACATCATGAAATTGTGCCAGTCACGATTATTGAAGATGCGGATTTGACTGATTTGCCGCCTAAAACGGACATTACAGTCCGCATTCTCAAAGCCATTGTCGCAGCGGCCAAGGAAGAGCCGGCACTTAATGCCTGGTTTGATGGCAGGTCGTTAGAACGAAAATTATTTGATGAAGTGCATATTGGTCTTGCTGTGGATTCCACAGAAGGGTTGTTTGTTCCTGTCATCAGAAATGCCGAAAAACACTCAGATCAGGAATTACGCCAAATCGTTGACGATTACAAAAAGTCGGTTACAGCACGGACTGTCGCGCCAAAAGATTTGCAGGGTGCAACCATCACGTTGTCAAATTTCGGAATGATCGCAGGTCAGTATGCAACCCCGATTATTGTTCCGCCAGCGGTTGCGATACTCGGTTGTGGCCGTAGTCGAGATGCCGTCATTCCGCGTAATGGCCAAATAGTTATAGGCCGTGTCATGCCATTATCACTCACGTTTGATCACCGAGCAGTCACTGGCGGTGAGGCAACGCGATTTTTGGCAGCCGTTATCAGAAATCTGCAAAAGTAATCTCAATGCCAAGCCAGACATTTTCAGCGGTCTGGCTTGGTTTCCTTATCATCCAATATTATTATCCTTGAAATCGCTGTGGAAATTCGAATTTTTCTTATTGCTTATTCATTGGAACAGGGGCTGATGGTGGTTGGGGCTGATTCACAGCCGGGTTTGACTGGCCTGTCGACATATTGCCCTGTGGCGGTTGTGCTGATGGCAGCAGCTTAGTGATTGCCGGGCTGGCATTTGGCAGCAATAGTTGTTGAACAGGGTTCGTAATCATTGGAGCGATTGCAGGCGCTGGCGTACCAGGATGGCCTTTGTTCCATTCTTGCTGGTACATGTTGTTCAGGTTATTGGTAATACCTTGCAGGTTTTGTAAAACCTGTTTTTGATTTTGCAAAATCTGTTGATTTTGATTTGATTGTGCAGGTGGTTGTGCAAACCCATTGCTGCATATTGTCAATATGCTGAATGTTGCGGCTTTCATGGTAATTGATACCAGGGATTTTATAATAGTCATAATGTTCTCCCCCTTTGGGATTCCAGCCTGATTCAAGGAATTGCCAGTCATATATTTAACATAGTGTGAGGTCCTTAAATTTTCAAGTCGTGCCCCACAGGTGAAAGTGTTGGGCAGGCTTAATTTGATGTATATTAATAATTATCAGGAAAAAACGCATGTTTCTTTAACATGATGATAAATCATGAGTTTACTGTAAACAGAGGCGGTTAAAACATGAAACGGATCTCATCAGCCACCTGGATCGGTTTGGCTGTCGTTGTAGTTGGCAGCATTTTGTTTATTGAGTTTAATCCATATAATCCGGCAGGTTCAGGGTTTGCCAAGACAACACTCTATTTGGGCTATTGTGCCGGCCTGCTTTTGCTGACACTCGCCTTGTTGCGGCTGATAACGCTTGAGCGCCGTAAAATCACAGAACTGGATAGCGAAAAGCGCTCCACGGAAATTCAGTTGCATGAAGAAAAAAACCGTTTTCAAATCATGTTTGAACAGACGAACAACTGTGTCGCTCTTGTCAGCCTTGATGGACGCTTTACAAGGGTTAATCAATCACTCTGTGAGCTGCTCGGATACTCCGAATCCGAACTGCTGGTGATGAATTATTTTTATTTACTTAATCAAAATGATCTTAATAACCTGCAAATCAGCATTCATGAGTTGCTCGAGAATAAAACAAATACGCATGAGTCTGAGCATGAGTGTTTTAAAAAAAATGGTGAAGTGATTTGGATAAAAACATCATTGTCATTGATGAGAGACCATACTGGCAAACCGAATTATTATATTGTCCAGCTACAAAATATAACGATGCAGAAAAAAGCCGAAGAACGGCTTCATCATATGGCATATCACGATGCATTGACTGGACTTGCCAACCGGAACAAACTGGAACAATTCATCACACATTTACTTGCGGTGGCAAAACGCGCGCATCAGTGTTTTGCTTTGCTTTTTTTGGATCTTGATGGGTTCAAAAATATAAATGACACCATTGGGCATGATGCAGGCGATTTGTTATTGCAGGTAATTGCTGAACGACTGCGCAACACGGTGCGTACAACGGATATGGTCGCCAGGTTGGGTGGCGATGAATTTGTATTGCTAATTACAGATGTGAAGCGAAGCGAAGATGTGGCTGTGATCGCACAAAAAATTCTTGATAATGTTTTGCAGGCGATTGTCATTAAAAGCCATGAAATTTATATTACAACCAGCGTAGGAATAAGCATTTATCCTGACGACGGCGAAAATTTGCAAGGTCTCATGAAAAACGCCGACCTTGCATTATACAGGGCGAAAGAGCAGGGCAGGAACAATTATCAATTCTATACACAGGAAATGACTGGCAGGGCACAGGAAAAGCTGGCTCTGAAAAATGCGCTGGGCCATGCGATTTCCAAGAACGAGTTCATACTTTATTATCAGCCGAAGATGGATATTAGATCGCATCGAATTACAGGTGTTGAAGCGTTGTTGCGCTGGAAGAACAATGAATTTAAAGATATCACGCCAGATGAGATTATAGCCCTGGCAGAGGAATCCGGGCTTATCATACCTGTTAGTGAATGGATACTGCGTACCGCCTGCAAACAGTTAAGGAAATGGCATGATGCCGGGTTTACCTCTCTCACGATGGCTGTCAATTGTACAGCGAGGCAATTCAAGCAAAGCACTTTCATCGATGATGTGCTTGCAGTGATAACAGAGATTGGCATACCCTCGATATTTCTGGAAATTGAAATAACCGAGAGCATGATCATGAAAGATCCTGAGAATACATTACGTATTCTCGACGCGCTTAAGGCGCTTGGTGTCAAAATCGCAATTGATGACTTCGGCACAGGCTATTGGTCAATCGGCAATTTAAGAAAGCTTTCTGTTGACAAGATAAAAATTGATAAGACATTCATTAAACAGGTAACGGTCGACGACACCTCGGCAGATATCACCAGCGCCATTATTGCAATGGTCAATAAACTCGGGATTATTTCAGTGGCCGAAGGTGTGGAAACACAGGAACAATATGATTTTCTGGCGCATGAAGGCTGTCGTGAAATTCAGGGTTATTATCTTACCAAGCCGATCCCGGAAGAGATGATGACTGATTTTCTTAAACATCCGGTTCCTGCTGCTGAAAGCACTGACGATGCTGATAAGGTGACACCTTAATTAAGTACTTTTGCGTTAAGATATTATTAAGCTTTGCTGGATATACTCCGGGTCAATAAAAATGCTCTAGAGATAGGGTATCTTTTATGCATTACTCGATGTATCAATAATAAATAATTAAGTGAAGAAGCCCGAAATATGATGATGCGAAAACCTCTAAACATATCCGATATTGATGTTGACTTATTAGCGCTTGCTTTCTCTTTTCTGGATGCTGACAACCGGGTATCAGCCAGCCTTGTCTGTAAACAATGGAATGCAGCTACTAAAAGCCATATTCTTAATAACGATGGAAAGGAATTCTATTTTGCAATGGTTATTAATGCCTTTGAGAACGATATCCGATCAATTCTGGAATCAAGTGATCAATCCAGATTGGAGGAGCTGATCAGGGCCAGGAAGTTTAACTGGTATGTGGGCTCTGAGTTTGACACAAAAGAAGCTGTTCTTGAATATATGAAACCTCGGTTTCAACATGAAGATTCAAATACATGCACCGGAAACACATATTTTATTACTCAATCTCGACTTGATGGTAACAAGTTAAGTGTTATTGCTTGCGAACATGTGAATTATTCAAGCAGTGTCATACAAACATTTGCATTTTCTCCTCCTCTCCGTTGTGACAGGCGCGGAGTCGATGTTGGCAACTGCGTTTACGATATGATGAATCCTCAATTTTCAAGTGAACGTAAGAAATTTAAAAAGTGGCAAGAAATATTCGCAAAGAAAGCAAAAGAAAAAGAAATGCATGAAGACCATCAAGAAACATCATTAATGACTGAGAAGCGCGATTCTCAGCTCATTGCTCCTCAATCTGTGACACCTCAACTTGCGCCTGCATCAACCCTAAGTAGAAGCATACCGTCTCATCCAAGGCAAGCCTATTTATTAAGTCAAAATCCAGCCACGAGTTTTGCAAAACCCAAACCAGAACCGAAGCCGAAGCTTCAGCCAATGGATTATAAAGCTGCTGGCAGTTGTGTGCTTAGCTGAAAATTATCCGGTCCTGTCATCAAAATAATAGTTGTGATTGCTGGTGACAGGGCATGTATGTGGTTCTCAAGATTTGACAATCTGTGATGAAACGGTCGCAAATTTTTCCTTTCACTACTGATTTGTACTAGTGAGTTTCCATGTATTGTTTGCGCAAGATGCGCCGCATGATTTTATTCGATGCGGTTTTGGGCAAATCATTGGTCAGTACAATATCGTGAATTTTAAATAGTGGATTGAGATGTGTGTTGATGAGTTTCTGCATGTCTTTCATGACATTCTGTTTTTCGAGCGGTGTGCTCGTGGCGGCATAAATCACCAGAAGACTGGGGCCATTATCATGTGGCGGTACGGCAATCGCGGCGACTTCAATAACATGCGGCACCCCGATCAGGGTTCGTTCAATCTCGGCAGCACTGATTTTAATGCCGCCCAATTTCATTGTGTCATCGACCCGGCCCAGAATACTGTAATGCCCATGCGGATATTGTCTGATTTGATCACCGTGACGGCGAAGAACCCTCCCGTCAGCAGTTTTAGGCATGTTCGCGTAATAAACCTGATAATGATCGGTATTTAGGAGAGTGGTTGATAATCCAATCGAAGGTGGAATAATAGCCACTTCACCCGTGGTGGCCTCTTTACCCTCTTCGTCGATAATCATGAAATTCAAACCCATCGTAGGTGTCGAAAATAGCGATGGATAATTATTTTCAATGACGGTGCTTGAAATATATGCTCCGCCGATTTCAGTGCCGCCGCAATATTCGATAATCGGTTTATAGCCTGCAAGATGCATCAGATAGAACATGTCCTCAGCATTTGAACATTCTCCCGTGGAGCTGAAGACCTTGATAGTGCTCCAGTCCAGTTTTTCCATGCACTTTGATTGCCGCCATGCTGCAACCAGCGTCGGAACGACGCCTAACATGGTCACTTTCGCGTTTTGAATAAATTCTCCAAAGCCGCGGTCTTTGGGCGCTTCGGAATAGAGGGCAATGGAAGCATGATTGATTAGAGCGGCGAAAATCAGCCATGGTCCCATCATCCAGCCCAGGTTGGTCGGCCAGGCGAGAACATCATCTGCCTTGATATTCTGATGAAAATACGCATCGCTGGCAGCTTTGACTGGTGTGACGTGATTCCATACAATCGCTTTTGGCACGCCGGTTGTGCCTGAAGAAAACAGGATATTGCACGGGGTCATCGGATCACATGGAACCGATTTGAACTGATTATTTTCAACGAGAAAATCCTGCCAGGGACAATCATTTTCGCGCAGGGTAATACTGACTTGGTCCGCACAAGGTACGACAATAATCCTTGCATTCGCTGCATTGGATCCTGGATCAATTGAACCAATTTTTTGGACTTTATCATATAAAGGCAGTTTTTTTCCTCCCCAGGCTGTAAAATCCTGGGTAAAAATCGCTTTTGCATTTGCAATATTTAGTCTGACAGCAATTTCTTCAGCTGAGAAACTATCAGCAATTGAAACAACGATCCCGCCCATCTTGAGAATGCCGAGGTATATGGCAATCGCATATTTATTCAATGGCATCGCGATTCCGATTGCATCGCCAGCGTTAAAACCCAGTTTAACCAGGCTGTTTGCGATACGATTCGATAATTCATTCAATTCGCCATAGGTTACCCGGGAGATGCTTTTCTTGTCGTCATCATGAATGATGGCAGTCGCAGACGCTGGCGCTGTAAAACAACTGTCGACAATATTCAACGCTGATCCAGGAAACCAGACTGGTGATTCTACTCCCTTGGATAAACTGCAAACCCGCTCGGGCATTTTAGTAAAGACAATATTCAGCTTCTTGATGACCTTATTCCAGAAATCTTCATAATTGGTTGTAGACCATCGGTGAAAATCCCTAACATCCGTGATGTTGAGTGACGACATGAATTGGGACAAATTTGCTGTGCCGATAATGTCTTTTACAGGAAGCCATGCGGGCGCAGTTTCGGGCTGTTCACGCCAGTCCGGAAAGAGCGCCAGAAAAAAATACTCATGTACATCAAAAGGATGATCAGATGACAGCAGGTCTTTTGACAGAGTTTGCCAGGCTTGCCCGGGTGTATTGGCAGCTTGCACGATAGCCTGGAACCGGAAGGCTAAATCTTCGGCTGCTTTTTGATTTAATCCAAGTTCAATGAGCCGGGTGATGGATATCGATATGTTCATACATTTCCCTGTCAGCGACGGTAGTCAGATTCGATTGTAGCTAAACTTCACAATACAGCAAGTATTGCTTCTGTTTTTTTGCAGACAAAACGTATAAACTTCGTGCAGTTTTTCTTTTACCCTTGGATTCTATATAGCTGTAATCGAAACGGGAGTGTTATTACCTATGAATAAAAAAGCCATTATCATGTTTTCTGGGGGGCTTGATTCAACAACCTGTCTTGCTATTGCAAGGTCACAAGGTTTCTCCTGTTATGCCATGAGTTTTGCATACGGACAAAAACATCATGTAGAAGTTGAGCGGGCAAAAGCGATTGCAGAGCAATTTGGAGTGATTGAACATAAAACCTTTTCTTTACCCCTGGATGAAATTCGTGGCTCGTCCTTGACTGATGTGAACATGCCTGTTCAGGACTATCAGGGAGGAGACAAAATTCCGGATACTTACGTTCCTGCCAGAAATACGATATTTTTATCATTTGCGCTGGCATGGGGTGAGGTGATAGGCGCCAGGGATATATTTTTTGGTGCCAATCATCTTGATTATTCCGGGTATCCGGATTGTCGGCCGGAATATTTACAAGCATTTGAAAAAGTCGCTAAGCTGGCAACAAAAGCGGGTGTCGAGACCGACCAGCAATGGACAATTCATGCTCCTCTTTTGTACATGAGCAAGGCGCAAATTATTCGTGAAGGTTTACGGTTAGGCATTGATTATGGACAGACGATATCATGCTATCGAGCAGATCAGTATGGACGTGCTTGTGGTGCTTGTGACAGTTGTACTTATCGCAAGAAAGGCTTTGCTGAAGCGGGCGTAGCCGACCCAACCAGTTATGTATAACTGAGCGAAAAAGAAAAAAGCCATGCAGTAATCAGAACCTGCATGGCTTTTCAGAAGGATACAACTAATCTAACATTCCATATTGTTTGAGTTTTTTCCTCAATGTACCGCGTGATATTCCAAGAATATTGGCCATTTTGACCTGATTGTAATGGGTATGGTTGATTAACACTTCTAATAAGGGTCGTTCAATCTCTTCCAGTAAAATCGAGTAGAAATCAACAGGTTGTTCGTTGCCAATATTTGAAAAGTAATTGCGCAATGTATCTTTAACAACTTGCTTCAGGGTAATCGTTTCCAAATCTTCTGCTATAGCCATTTTTTTATTCATAAATAAAACTCCCTACTATCCATAGTTTTAATTATATCTTTCCATGATTTAAATACTAAAAATTGATCTCCAACCCATTACATGCTGTCAGAGATCAAACTAATTCAATTACTTCTTAAGATACCAACTCAGCTGTTTCTTCAAGACTGACATGGTCATGAGCCGGTTCAACCTGCTGGTGTTGTGGCTGTTCTGCGACTGGTGACTCAGTGTGAGTTTTTGCTTTGGCTTTTCTTGGCTGGCTTTTTACTTTTGCCTTTACTTTTGTTTTTGCTTTTGCTTTCTTGGCAGATTTAGACCATTCTTTTTCAAATTGACTCAGGTATTTTCCAAGAGAGGTGAGTTTTGCATGTTTATTCCACAATGCTTCGAGGGCATTTGAAACAGCTTGTAACTGTTTGCTTAACTGAGTATGCAGTTTGATTGCTTCACCATGTACTTTTTTTGCTGTCTTTAATTGCTTTTTGCCAGCTGAAGTATGTTTGACTTTCATTGCTGATTGTACGCGAGCCTCTGCGTTCTTCAGCGCGCTTTTGGTTTTGTCGATGGCATTTTTCAATTTTGATTCTTGCTGTTTGTGAGCATTTACTTCTTTGCTAAGTTGCGCAGCTAATCTGGAAGGAGTTTGCATAAAATCCTTTTCCATTTTTTGTACGCTGACCAATATGTTGCTCATCGTTTGGCTTTTATTGGTACGCTTCGCGGCTTTGTTACGTGGCATATTCAGTTATCCTCTGAGTGCTATTGACTTAAGATGTTAAAATTTAACACCAGAATACTTTAAAAGTCTACTGAAGTGAGCAGAATATCATGCATTTTGCGATTCACATACAAGCCATACAATTCATTTTGTAAAAGTCGTGTGTCGTTGCGAAACCTGCTGTTGCACAGATACAACCGGAGGCAACTGCACATGATCACTGATACATACATCAGTATCGGATCATGCGTGTTTTGCAGAGTGTTAAAACCAGTTTTTCACTAAACAGGGTCCAAGAATGACTGAGGTCACTATCCGGCTTGCAGCGTGATGGATGGTAAGCCGCACGAAGGTCGTGGATTGATCATGGCAGGGTGTTATGGACAGACGTTCGGGAGAGCCTTTTTGTATTGATTTAAACCGCGTAACTCATTAAAGTGTACCATTCGAGTACACTCGTAAATTAGCCTGTTTAATCTGGTTATGGAGTTTTAGTGAATGAGTAACGCAAGTTTGAAAGAGCAGCTGCAAGCTGTGGCCTCTCAATTATCCGACAAGTTGGGTAAGGACCACAAGCAGAAACGGAAAGTTCCACAGACAGACAAGACCAAAAAGCCAAAGCCGAAATGGCTCGATTACGTGCAATATGGTGTTGAGCTGCTAAGAGTTTATTTCCCCTCCGCTTTTAAGGCGCCGAATGAAGTTAAGCCACTGAAAAAAGGGATAAAACAGGATCTGGTCAAGCGGCTGAGTACAATTGAAAGTATCGTAACAGAAGATAAGGCTTGCATGGTTAAAAGCCTGGCATATTACGTCAATACGGCAGCTTACCATAAGAGTGTCGTTGAAGGGGCAGAACGAATTGATCTGGATGGTAATCCGGATGGTGTTGTCACTGCTGAAGAGGCTAAATATTCAGTAGAAAGGCATCAGGCTAAGATGTTAGCCAAACAGGCTGCAGCCCAGCAATCGGCACAACAGCCAGTGGTGTAGCCGCATCGGGTTCAAGCTTATTACTATTAGAAATTTAAACGAGGTTTATATGGGGCAGCTTTCAAGGCGAATCTCGCCAGGTACTTTATTCATGTTGAGCATGAATGGAATCATCGGATCGGGTTGGTTGTTTGCGCCATTATACGCCGCTAAAATTGCAGGTCCTGGCGCAATATTCTCCTGGATGATAGGTGGATTTGCTGCAATTCTTGTCGCGCTCACCTTTGCTGAGTTATCCACCATGCTGCCTGTCGCTGGAGGTACTGCTCATATCCCTCAGCTTAGCCACGGCCAGTTTGCCAGCTTTGTCTTAAGCTGGATCGCATGGATTACCGCCCTCATGCTGGCACCAATTGAGGTTCAGGCAGTTCTTCAGTATGCTTCTCTCTTTTTCCCTTCCCTCATGCATGAAGTCGCGGGCACACCGACCCTGACCATATGGGGATATATATGGGCAGGTATACTGATGATTTCATTATGCCTGGTCAATATCATGAGTTATCGCGGCCTGATGCGCTTTAATTTTATCCTGTTTGTATTCAAGTTTTCTGTCATCCTGTTAACCATCTTTGCTATTCTGCATACCCGATTCAATACCGCCAATTTTTCAGGTCTGACGTCTTTGGCATTGTCTCCCCAGGGCTGGCAATCCGTTTTAAGTGCGGTTGCAACTGGCGGAATTGTCCTTGCTTTCAATGGCTTTAAAAGCGGGGTCGAACTAGCAGGTGAAACACGGAAACTGGCAATCGCGATTCCGCTTAGTACAGCAGGTTCAGTCATTGCCTGTCTCCTGTTGTACATCGGGCTGCAAGTTTGTTTTATAGGCGCGCTTGATCCTGCTTCTATTAAGAACGGCTGGCAAAATTTGAATTACACAGGGGACATTGGACCATTTGTCGGATTGGCTGCAGCGTTAGGCTTGGTCTGGCTGCTCAAATTACTTTATGTGAATTCAGTCATTTCACCGCTGGGTGCCGGCCTCATTTATGTGACTGCCACAGCTCGGATTCTCTATGCCATGAGCCGCATTGGTTATGTGCCAAAATTTCTTTCGCATCTGAATAATCAACGTTTCCCGGTATGGGCGATTGTGGTGAACTTTGTCTTGGGTATGCTGTCGTTTTTACCTTTACCTGGATGGCAGGCAATGGTGAATTTTCTTGTTTCAGCCATGGTTATTACCTACGCAATGGGACCGATTGCGTTGATGTGTCTGCGCCTGTCCCTGCCAGAGAAAGAACGGCCTTTCCGTCTCCCATTTGCTAACAGCATTTGCATGTTTGCTTTTTATTGCTGCAACCTATTTAGTTATTGGACGGGATGGGAAACAATTTCCAAGCTGGGCATTGTGCTGTTTGTCGGGCTGGTACTGTTTTCCATTTCCTGCATGCGCGGCAAGGTCAAGGTTGCCGAAATCAAAACCGGGTTGTGGATTATACCCTATTTATTGGGAGTCATTGTTATCTCCTATTTAGGTGCATTTGGCGGACAAAACGTGATTCCGTTCGGCTGGGACTTTTTGGTTATCGCCATATTCAGCTTTGGTATTTTTAATTTGGCAATTAAAAGTCGTACCGTGCTGAATTCAGACGAGGTCGCTGACTTTTTAGTTTCTGAATCGATGGCTTTGGAACACGGTTAATGCAAGCATGGCAAACAAACTGGTCAACGGGAACTGGTGAATCAAGATAGTGGAATAAAATAAGGACAGCAGATTATGGAAACCATGAATGATATCGTTAAAGTATCATCACTTGAGTCAGGAATATTACAGGTTAGCCTGAATCGGCCTGATCAGCTCAATGCATTGAGTCAGGAAGTCTTGCAACGTCTGTCACGTATTTTTCAGGATGCGAGACATGATGCTTCAGTGAAAGCAATTTTATTAACTGGTGAGGGCAAAGGATTTTGTGCTGGTGCAGACATAAAGCAGCTGGTTCCATTAAACGGACAGGATGGGCTTAAATTTGCGCGCTATGGCCAGGAAGTTTTTCGCAGTCTGGAGCTAGCCGGCAAGCCATCTCTCGCAGCTATTCATGGATTTGCATTTGGCGGCGGATGCGAACTGGCAATGGCCGCTACATTGCGTATAGCAACAAATAATGCTGTCTTCGGCCAGCCTGAAATCAAGCTTGGAGTGATTCCTGGATTCGGCGGAACCCAACGATTGTCACGCCTGATTGGAAAAGGTCGTGCCCTTGAAATCTGTCTGACAGGCAGACGCTTTAAAGCAGAAGAAGCCCTGCAATGGGGATTCCTCAATGAAGTTACCACACCAGAGGATTTAGTTTCCCGGGCCAGGGCAATATTAAAAGAATTGACCCAGCTGGGATCTGTCGCAATCCAGGGTATTATTTCTGCCATCCATCTTGGTTATGATCTGCCACTGGAAGAAGCATTTGAACTGGAAGCAACTCACTTTGGATTGTGCTGTGCTACATCGGACAAGCGTGAAGGTGTAAATGCATTTCTCGAAAAGCGAACAGCAATATTTAACGGAGCATAAATGAATCCTTATACGGAAGTACTTTTTGAAGAGATGGTTGGCAATGGTGGTAATCTCGGTATCATCACATTGAATCGTCCGAATGTATTAAATTCGTTGAATCATAGTATGATTCACGCGCTGTATGAACAATTGCACTCGTGGGCCTCAGCAGATCATATCAAAGCCGTCGTGATTCGTGCTGCCGAAGGTCGTGCATTCTGTGCAGGCGGTGACTTGCGCCTTACCTATGAGCGTATCAAAAATCATGATCCTGCCATGGCCGGATTTTTTCGTGATGAATATCAGTTGAATAGATTCATTTTTCATTTCCCAAAACCATACATCGCCTTGCTGGATGGCATTACCATGGGTGGCGGCGTGGGTATTTCCATTCACGGTTCACATCGCGTTGCGACAGACAGATTATTGTTTGCTATGCCGGAAACAGGCATAGGTTTTTTCCCTGATGTAGGCGGTACATATTTTCTGCCGCGCTTGCCAAATAAATTCGGATTTTATCTCGGCCTGACAGGTGCACGAATTGCAAGCGACGATTGTGTCGCGGCAGGTATCGCAAATCATAAGGTTTCTCAGGAATCACTGCCGGCATTAGTCAATGAACTGGCGCTGCAGCCGTTCATAGGAGATGCGCATCAGGCGGTGACGAAAGTATTAACCCAATTTCAGGCTCCGGTCAAAACATCACCCTATTTTGAAGCGCATCACGCGATAGAATCATGTTTTAGCGCCGGAACAATGGAAGAAATACTGCGTGCATTACAGTCATCAGAAAATGCAATCTGCAAGGACGCAGCTTCGATGATTAGCAAAAAATCTCCCACGAGTCTGAAAATCACCCTGAAAGCTATGCATGATGGAAAACGCATGGATTTTGATTCCTGCATGCGCCAGGAATATCGGTTGGTGACGCGTTTTTTGCAAGGCCATGATTTTGCCGAAGGAATTCGGGCTGTCATCATAGACAAAGATCAGACACCTAAATGGAATCCTGATTCGTTAGAAGATGTGATGAATGCCGAAGTCGAGAAATATTTTGCCCCTCTTGCACAAGAGCTGGCTTGACGCGTCAAATCAGGACAGTAAAGTGATTTGATGATTCGTATTTCATTATCAAGTGTTGACTTAACAAGACGGCATGTTTGATGCATGTTCAGACTCTGATTTGGCTTTAGCCTGTGGCAGCAACTGCCTGTTCGATAATGCTGTCTTGCCCAATTTTAGTTTTTCAATATTTTCAGCAGGTTAGAAACAAACAGGGAAGAGTCAAGTCTAACGGATAGTTACGTGAAATCAATAATGGTCTATACTGAATAGTGTAGGGATTAATATTGATAATCTAGGGTAAGTAGCTGGTACTTAAGCACTAGTGTATAAAAACAGAAATAACGAGGGAGGTAAGTCTATGTTACCTGTTCAAATAACCATTCGTGATATTTCAATCTCTCCCGCCTTAGAAACACACATCCGAAAACGAGCCGAAAAATTAAACCGCTTCTACGATCGAATCAGCAGTTGCCGGGTTGTTGTTGAACTTCCGCAAAAACATAAACACCAGGGAAAATTATATAATGTACGTATTGATATCACTGTCCCGGGAAAAGAGCTTGTTGTCACGCGCAAATGTGATGAAGATGTCTATGTTGCAATTCGTGATGCATTCGATGCAATCGTAAGACAACTTGAGGAGCATTCCAGAAAGCGGCATGGGCGGATTAAAACACACACGGATGTCATGCATGGACATGTTGCGCGGATGAATACAAAGGAAGGTTATGGGTTTATTGAAGGCGTTGATGGAAATGAATACTATTTCAGTATTACCAATGTCAGTTATCCCAAATTTGCGCAATTATGCATTGGAGACGCAGTCGAATATATTGCTGAAACACTAAATGATGGAAGGCAAGCACAGCACGTGATCAAAGAACGTCACAACAATCATGTGATAGAAGCACTATAATCACTTAATGTTTTTGACAACACTTTCAGTCATTCATGTATGGCTGAAAGTGTTGTCAGTATTTCATTTGCTTCTGCGACAGAAACAGGTGAAGATCATCGATATCATTCTAGGAATATGCTGCGAGAATGGGGATATTCCTGTTGTATACAATCAACCGGACAGTTTTTACCAGCAATATACGTATTGATTGCATGTTTAAGATATTGTTTTTCATGCTAATCCCCATTTTTTATGTGAACTTAATTATAAGTATAGATCTATCAGGATAGTTTTGCTTTATATTTGATCAAATAACATAGCTAACGATTAAATGTAGTCGTGCAGGGCGGCTGATGCCGATCAATGCAGCCTCAAGGTTGATAGTGGTCCAGCAGCACGGGTTTCAATGTTCAGGGAGGTTCGGGTTCTGCTTGCAATCGGGCTGCATATACACTGATAATTCACATTCTTGAACTCAATAAGAGTCATTAAAAGGAGTATGTATATGCAGGTCATTAGCCGTCTGAATGAGATTATTTCCGAATATCATTTGCTGAAGCACATGTTTTATCAAGCCTGGTCCAGAGGTGAGTTGAGCCGCGAAATTTTACAACGATATGCTGCACAATATTATAACCAGGTGCAGTCATTCCCAAGGTTTATTTCCCGTGTACACACCAATTGTCCCGAAATCGAAGCACGCAAGGTGTTGCTGGACAATCTTGTCGACGAAGAAATCCATGGTACCGATCATCCAGCATTGTGGATGCAGTTTGCAAATGGAATGGGAGCAAGCAGAGAGGCGGTCTTGAATGATATGCCTTTACCGGAAACTACAGCCATGGTGAATACATTTTATGATCTTGCGCAACGCGATTGGCGGGATGGATTGTGTGCCTTGTATGCATACGAGTGCCAGGTTCCTGAGGTTTCTGCATCAAAGATAGATGGGTTGAAAAAGTTTTATGGTGTGAATGATGAGAGGACACTCGAATTTTTCACGGCACATCAAGCTTATGATGTTGAACATTCCAGACAGGTTGCAGGCTTGATAGAGAAATATGTTGAGCCAGTACGTGCGGAAGCGGCAACTCGCGAAGCTGCAATTGCTTTATGGGGCTTCCTGGATGGTATGTGCCGGGAAGGTGGCATCACCTGTTGATTTTCCGATGACAGGAATTTTCCATACACATCCGCTAACAGCTTGTTACACAACTTATCCCCAGAAATTGGGGATAAGTTGATGGCGTCGCGAAATGAATTTAAAAGTGTGGGCTATTCATGCTGTCATCTCAACGAAAGCTGTTAAGCCACGAAAGTCGTTATGCACGAAAGTTGTCGTGTACGAAAGCTGTCGTGTATGAAAGCTGTCGTGTATGAAAGCTGTCGTGTATGAAAGCTGTCGTGTATGAAAGCTGTCATGTACGAAAGCTGTCATCCCCGCGAAGGCGGGGATCCATTTTAAAGACAAGCTGTTATGAATTAAGTTAACAATCAATAGGCAAAGGACAGAGTTTAAAAATAACTCAATGAAAATTTCATATAGATTCCCGCTTTCGCGGGAATGACAGAAAAAACTAACACGAGGATATCATATGCAAAAAGGCTATCGTCAATTAATAACATCAACCTTGATTGGTCTTATGACTATCGGCAGCTTGAATGCCGCACCATCAATTGTTTCCGAAAAGCTGGTACAGGCAGATAAGAATATTAAAAATCTGAAGCCTGCCATTGAATATGTTAGAAATCATTCCAAATTAGAAGTGGTATTTCCGACGCAAGTACCGCAAGAAGGTACATCAACACTCTATGCTGCTTATGATAGTTATTACAGCAATCCAAATTACAACAAATACTGGACTATCGATATTTCTACACAAGCTGGCTGCAAGGTCAAAAATTGTATTGTTGGTTCTGTAACGGCTGAAAAAGATGGACGATTGGACGTCGACTATTTACAAGCCCCTTTTGGTGAGAACAATAAACCTATTCTGAAAGAGAAAGTCAAATTAGCGAATAACATTACTGGATTTTATACCCCGGGACATACAGAAGCAGATTGGCATCCGCCTAAAATTGAATGGAAAAATAAAGATGTTTTATATTCCATCACCTGGGAAATTAAAGAAAATGCCAGGCAGGTTTTAACCCAAATGGCTAATTCCGCAATTCAGGCTCGCACGCAGAAATAAGAGTGTGTTATACAGGATAACTCACACCTTATTCCACAAGTTATCCCCAGAAACTGGGGATAACTTGATGGTGTTGCGAAATATATTTGACACTGTGAATAGTGGACAGATGTCATCCCAGCAAAATTGCCAATCCAGTAGAAGTGTCATCCAGTAGAAGTGTCATCCAGTAGAAGTTGTCATCCAGTAGAAGTTGTCATCCCAGCGAAGGCTGGGATCCATTTTGAACCCAAGCTATTGTGAATTAGGTTAACAATTAATAAACAATGGACAGAGCCTAATATAGGCTAAAGGAAGTTTTCATATGGATTCCTGCTTTCGCGGGAATGACCAAAAAATTGAGTGCTACTTACAGCTTTCGGTAGGATGGATTGACACAAATCATCGTTACTTCAATAATTCGCTTGATCACAGCCATGTTATTGCTGCACTGACCGCAAATTTTTAACCTTTGCAAAAAAATATTATCGCTGCCTGTTTCAAAAGAACTCTTCAAAGGCGCTTCAGTTGCTCTATCGTGCAATCCTGTTAAAATTAATAAAATTATTGTAACGCAGTCTATTCAATCCAAGGATAAGCTTTATGGAGCATGATCTTCATCCGGTATCGCCAGAATTTGCCAGCAACACACTCGTGACAGAAACGCAATATCAAGAGCAATATGCACGATCATTGAGTGATCCCGAAGGATTTTGGAGTGAGCAGGCAAAAAAATATCTTCACTGGTTTGAAGATTGGGAAAAAGTATTATCGGGTGGATTTGATAGCCTGGATGTGCATTGGTTTTCCGGCGGAAAACTGAATGTATCTTTTAATTGTCTTGACCGTCATCTCGCCACTCGCGCCGAGCAGCCTGCCATTATCTGGGAAGGTGATGATCCCAAGGACTCGAAAGTTATCAATTACCGGGAATTGCATGAACAGGTATGCAAGTTTGCGAATGTTCTGAAGCATTATGGTGTCAGGAAAGGTGATCGTGTCAGTATCTATTTACCCATGATTCCGGAAGCAGCAATTGCAATGCTGGCTTGTACGCGCATTGGAGCGGTCCATTCCGTTGTGTTTGGCGGCTTTTCATCAGAAGCACTGAAGACAAGAATTCAGGACGCTGATTGTCAAATTGTCATCACAGCCAATGAAGGTATCCGTGGCAGCAAGATAGTGCCACTCAAACATAATGTGGATACGGCGCTTAAGGAATGTCCCAATGTCAGAAATGTTATTGTGGTAAAACGCACTCAGAACCAGGTTGCATGGAACAGCAGCCGTGACGTCTGGTATCACGATGCAATGTCCCAGATAAAAACTGAATGTGCGCCTGCCATTATGGATGCAGAAGATCCATTGTTTATTTTGTATACCTCCGGATCAACTGGCAAGCCAAAGGGTATTTTGCATGGTACAGCCGGCTATCTGCTCTATGCTGCTATGACGCACAAGCTGGTATTTGATTATCATGACAAGGAAATATATTGGTGCACAGCAGATGTAGGCTGGATAACGGGACATTCATATTGCGTGTATGGGCCGCTCGCAAATGGAGCGACAACGTTACTATTTGAAGGAGTGCCGACTTATCCGACAGCATCGCGTTTTTGGGAGGTCATAGACAAACACAAGGTGAATATTTTCTATACTGCGCCGACAGCTATACGGGCCTTGCGCCGTGAGGGAGATGACTGGGTCAAGCGTACCAGTCGAAAAAGTTTACGGGTGCTGGGCACGGTTGGCGAGCCTATCAACCCCGAAGCATGGGAATGGTATTACCATATTGTTGGAGAGGCGCGTTGTCCGATTGCTGATACCTGGTGGCAAACTGAAACAGGCGGCATCATGATCTCCGCATTGCCTGGCGCGACACCCTTGAAGCCTGGTGCGGCCGCGTGGCCATTTTTCGGCATTGTGCCCATGATCATTGATGATGAGGGCAAACCGGTTCCCGATGGAAAAATGGGAAAATTAGTGATTACCCAACCCTGGCCTGGCATGTTGCAAACCGTATATCAGAATCCCGAGCGATTTGTTAATGCTTATTTCAAGGAGTTTCCTGGCAGATATCTAACTGGTGATCAGGCATACCGCGATGCTGATGGATATTACTGGATTTCAGGCAGAAGTGATGACGTGCTTAAAATTTCTGGGCATCGCATTGGTACCCAGGAAGTGGAAAGTGCCCTGATTCGCCATCAGGCTGTGTCCGAAGCGGCTGTAGTTGCCATTCCTGATCCAATTAAAGGCCAGAGTATTTATGCTTTTGTTACCCTGAAAGTCGGGTTTCATTCCAATGATGATCTTAAAAAGGAACTGGTGCAGACAGTAAGAGAATCCATTGGCGCGATTGCCATTCCCGAACACATACAGTTCACAGAAGGCATGCCCAAGACGCGTTCAGGAAAAATCATGCGGCGTTTGCTGCGTAAAATCGCGAACAATGACTTAACGGACCTGGGTGATCTGACAACACTTGCAGATCCGGGAGTGGTTGATGAAATTATCCGTGACCGAGAGATCAAATAAGTGCGTCAACTTACAGTTTGAAGGACAGCGCTGCGAAAGCAAGAATGGTGGAACCGGAAATGTAATTAATAATGCGCATCATTGTATTATTAATATGGCGATGGAACACTCCCTTGATGCTCACACTTAATAAAAACTCCCATAGTGTCGAACCTGTCATGATTCCGAGTACCGTGAAAATGGGGGCGTGTTTGCTGCCATGCATACTGCCTAGTCCAAGACCTGCAAAAAGCGCCATGAATGAAAAAATGGTGACCGGATTGGTGATTGTCAAAAAGAATGCGGATACAAGCGCATGCATGGAAGTAGTGTCATTTCGCAATTCAGTATTGATATTCCGGGGCGGCGATCGCAAGATCATCACACCCAGGTATATTAAAAACAGGCTGCCAATAATGTGAATCCACATTTTATAATCAGATAGAAAATCGGCTATAGCGGTTAAGCCAAAGGCGGCAATGGATCCATAAACACCATCAGCCAGTGCCGAGCCTATCGCAGTAATTAGTCCAATTTTAACGCCGTAAGAAAGAGTGCGCTGGATACACAAAATACTGATTGGGCCCATAGGCATCGAAATAGCCACGCCGATCACTAACCCCTGGAAAAAAAGTGCAGACATGCTTACGCCTCATTATGTTGCGGCATTAAAATTCAATCAGGTATTTCGCCAAGATCAAGATTAAAAAGATGCATCATACAATATTTCTAGATTGCTAATTCTACTTCATCGTTCCGGAAATGACGAGTCTTGCGAGGCGACAATACTGATGATGGCGCATGATGTAATAATAACTTTTTGATTATATTGATATTTAATTAGCCCATATCGCCTAATGCATGTTGGTACGTTAACGTGTAAAGTGGTTAAGTGATCTTGAAGAACAGAAACTGTATGCATACCCGGATAGCATCGCACACGATTAAACAGGAAATCAGGGAAAATATTGCCTTAAGTGTTCCTCTGATTGCATCATGGCTCATTTATTCATTCAGTAGTTTTATCGGCACGGCGATGATAGCAAGGCTTGGCGAAGAAACCCTGGCTGCGAGTGTGATGATAGGCAGTATCTGGATAGTCATCAATGTGTATTTCTATGGCATGTTCAATTCTGTAAGTGTTCTGGTTTCGCATCGATACGGCGCGGAGAAACATACCGATATCGGAAGGATTATCATCAATGCATTCCTGGCGGGATTGCTGTTTTGCATTCCAACAATGGGAGTAATGGCATTGACGCCGTATTTTCTTTTCTGGATAGCGCCAAGCAAGTATGTATTATCGCTCGCTTCAGAGTATGCCTATTCTATCATGTGGGCCACACCCGGCATGATTGGTTTGGTCATCATCGAAAATTTTTTAAATGGAATTGGAAAGACAAAATTAAGCCTGTGGATCAGCCTGTTTGAAGTTCCGCTGGAAATCGCGCTATTTTATATGCTTATTTTTGGCAAGCTGGGATTGCCGGCATTTGGTATTGCTGGAGTAGGATATGGATTTACTATTTCATTCAGTTGTACGTTTGTCGTGTTGTTAATTTATTTATTTTATGCTGATTTTGCACAACCATTTCAATTGTTCAGAAAGATTTTCAATTTTGAAAAGCGCTATCTCTGGGAAATTGTACGCATAGGGTTGCCGGTTGGATTGATGTATCTCATTGAAGTCTCTGCATTTACACTGGCAACATTTCTTATGGCGCGATTCGGTACCATGATGCTTGCCGCGCAACAAATTGCGATGCAGTTTCTGGGTGTAACTGTGAATATTCCATACGCAATGGGCCAGGCTGTCAGTATCCGAATAGGACAGAGTGCGGGAAGACTGGATATCCAGGGAGTGAAACAGGCTGGCTATATCGGTGTGTTGTTAAGCTTTTCCTGCATCTTGATTGTCGCAATGATGTATTTTTTCTATCCCCACATCTTGTTACGTCTGGATTTGAATACGGCTGATCCAGCGAATATAAATCTCGTCAGGCAAGCAAGTATATTTTTATCCATTCTCGGAGTTTTTCAATTGGTTGACAGCTTGCGCGTATCGGAGACGAGTGTCTTGAGAGCGCTAAAAGATACCAGATTTCCTTTGGTTATCAGCGTTATCAGCTTTTGGCTAGTCGGAATTCTGTGCGCATTTCTGTTTGTTTACGTCTTTAAGACCGCTGGCACAGGCATCTGGTATGGTTTGACATTGGGGATTACTGTTGGAGCACTCATCCTGTTCCTGCGCATTCGGTATGTCATATCCAATGTGGATCTTGCCAGGGTAATCGCCATATGAGGCAAACGGCTGGTCTGTTAAACGTGATTCAGGGGCTGCGTCGGCGCTGCTGGCATTCGATTGCATCTTCAACCCCCCTGTTTTCCATTTCATCAAAATAACGCCGCTCGGCCGCATTTAATATTTTTTCAGCTTCTTTCAGGGACATATGGGGGATATTGTCGCCAGGGAGATGGTTTGTCTCAGTCAAGGGTTTGGTTTTATTTACAAATTTCATTGGTGCATATCTCACAGTATCGCTCATTGACTTTCTGAAAAATGGCAAGGCAAACCTGGATAACATGACTCAACTCCTTTAAGTAAACGCTATCCATGGATAGTAGCCATGTTTTTTTATGAAAGTCAAAAATAAAATTGACCATATCCTGCCAGGCCTGGATAAAAATATCATTATCCAGGCTTGTCTGTTATTTACAGTTTCTTGAAGTTACCCGATCGTGATTCCTCGGTGAGATCAAGTTTGGCTCCCAGCGCGGTAAATAATTCACGACTTACAGCATCTTCATTCACGATCTTGTCGAAAATGGTTTTGTCTTTGATCTCAAGTCCCCGTTCATGCGTATAAACCGCATAAGTGTGCTCTTCAAATTCATTGATGTCAGTCAGTTTTGCTGTGGGATCGATGAATACAATTTCCTTGTGGCCGTAGTCACTCAGGAAGTTGGCAATGTTGGCTTGCAAGGAGATCTTTTCTGGTTCAGGATAAACGGAATCCGGACTGGTAGCTTTAGTATTGATATGTGATTTCTTTACAAAATCCAGTATGCCATGCACGTCAAGAACGACAACTTTTTCTTTCTGGCAATGAAGTATCGCGATTAATGCGCTGCCTTCAGCAGACTCGTGAATAATTTTGTACGTATTATGCAGAGTCATCACAATGTCTTTGCCGCTGTGATCATTCATGATTTTTGGCGCATCCTTACTGCCGAGCTGCTGGCTGCCTAATACTGCGCTGACAGGAGGCAGGCGTTCCTGTTTATCCTGGAATCGTTTGTAATTTCCTTCTACCGCTTTTTCGGGCGGATACAATGTCCAGGCAATGCGAACGCGGCCCTGGTTTTTGGTGCTGATATGAAGCTCTTCATTGGTTGGACTGACCGCTTCCATGAATACATCAGGTCCATGCCCCAACTCTTCAACCTTTTTGCCAATCAGATCAATCGCCATATCTGTCATCAATCTGGCTTCATCATGCGCAAGCGTGCTTCTGAGAACCGGGTCGTCTCCAAGTGACGGGTCATCCGTCAATAGTGGACGAAATCTGTCAGTATTGATGACAGCGAAATCGGAAATTTCACGGCCATAAATTGCCTTGAATTCAGCCGCCATGATTTTTGCGATGGAAGATTTACCTGTTGCAATGCCGCCGGCGATGATCTTTGTCAGCCGTTGATGAGAGGGATGTTGGCGGAGCATCAGGATCTGATCACGCTCTTCAGCGGAAACCTGATCAAGAGCGGTCAAATGCTGGAGACCAACTTCCTGTGTAACTTCCTGAACAACCACATCATAAACCTTAGCCTGATACTGTTCCCGAAGCAGATCATCCATGAAAATTTTTTGCGTGATCATATCGATGGTGCTTGTGTCTGATTTACCTGATAACCGGGTACGGACAGCTTGATGGACTTGTAAAAACCGTTGAACCATTGGATCGGTTGAATCAAAACTGGATTTATGTTTTCTAAGAAAATCATGCGATATATTTTCACATACCTGCTCCATTTCTATGAAATCGAGCTGGAGGCTTCTGACAGCTGGATGAATTTTTTTATAAAGTTTTCTGCAGATATGATGGAATTCAGCGTCATCCTGCGACTTGATTTCAGTAGCGGTCACGATGCCCGTGTATTGCAATGCCATTCTTTCCGGATTGAAAACGACGATATCTCTGGGCATACGGTAGGGTTGCTGGTAATAAGAGCTCGCGCCAATACCAGCAAAAATTTCACGCAGCTCTTTCAGGCCGCGAAGGGCATGCTGGATAGTCGTAAAATTGCCTTGCGGCAGTACAAGCTGTTCATCTTTAAGGTACTCCGCCAGTCTTAATGTTGTAGACGGGTAAGACCAGGCATGGGTTGAATAAGAACGTTTCTGGGTGACGAATAATCCGGAAGTTCCAAACAGGCCTCGCGGCTGCGCGGGTTTTTTAACGCTTGCTTTGTGCACTTTTTTGGTTTGAGGAGCTGGCTCTTCGAGTAATTCTGGAACTGGCTGGGCTGTTGGAATAAGGATTTGCCAATCGGCTATTTTTACCTGATGATGGCCAAGAACTATGGAAGACCGGGTTTCAGTTTTGACTTTTAGTTTGACCTTGTCTTTGCCTGAAACAGTGTGTTTGGTTTTCTTGCGTGAAAGTTTTACAAGATGATTCAGACCGGAAACAATTTTAGTATGGTCCACTTTATGAGTGTATGATCCGGAGCTATTTGATCGAAGAAAGATTCTACGTAAATTCATGGACTAAGGTAAGCCTCGTTTTGTGTTTGATTTTATTAAATATATTTTTGAGTGCCATTTTAACAATATTTGCTTAAGGAAATGTTAATTCCATTGGATGTCGACTGGAGATGCATTAAGATTTGACTGCCTGATAGAAGGCTGAATCAATTTGAGGAAGTCCTGAAAATGCGCATTGTGGAAATTGTCCCTTATCGTCCGGAGTGGCCGCAAATCTATCAACATGAAGCCAGACGGCTTGAGCTGGAGATGATTCCTTTCATTGGGAGTGTTTACCATATCGGGAGTACCTCCATACCCTGGATGTCGGCAAAACCTGTGATTGATATTTTAATCGAATATCGGAGAATTGACGACGTTCCAGAGATCGAAACACGTTTGAAAAAATTGGGCTATGCAAGCCTGAGGAAAAATATAATTCCGAATGTCAGTTTTTTTACCTTCAGGGAAAAGAATGACATCCGTTATCATTTGCATATATATCCGGTTGGCGACCCACAAGTCAAACGGCATGTGAATTTCCGTGATTATTTAACCCGGTATCGGGATGAAGCAGCAGCCTATCAGGAGTTAAAATTGTTGCTTGCGCAACGATATCGCAATGACATCAGCCAGTACGTTGCAAGCAAGAGCGAATTGGTGCAGCAGATAGACAGAAAGGCAAAGCAATGGAATGAACAACGGAGTGATGTGATTTTGTCATCAAAAACGCCTGTTGCGACTGAATGGACAACAGATAGAATTACCCTGGCAATGGAAGCTAATCTCAATGTGCATATGACTCATTTTGCCCAGTATCTCAATCAGGCCAGGCTTGTCCGGATACCTGACTATACGATTGTTGATTCAGGATTGCCTGACGATACATTCAATTATGTTCTGCGCGCAGATTTTAACGATCGGGATGCGGAGAAAAAAATTTCTGAAGTAACAGCTTATTTCAAATCGAGAGAAATTCCATTTTCCTGGTGGAATAGCCCGTCTGATCAGCCGGATAATCTTGTGAAACATCTTGAATGTGCCGGGTATCGGAATACGGAAAATTACAAAGCCGTGTATTTTAACCTGGATGACTTGAACACTGATTCAGTGGACATGCATCAGGAATTAAAAATCATCCGCGCCCTGGATCAGCAGTCATTGCGTGATTTTGCGGTGGTCCTGGCCAATGATCCATTTTCATTTGAAAAATATTTTGCCTGGCTCGCGGATGTGATTTCGGAAGATGATCCGATTGAATATTATGTCGGCTACGTAAACAATGTGCCTGTAGTGCGTGGCCTTGTCTGTTATTACGCGAATGTTGCTGGATTGTACTGGTTGTCGACCGTACCAGTGATGCGCAATAGAGGCTATGCTACAGCAATGCAGCAATACCGTTTGAAACTCGCAAAAGACAGAGGTTATCAGATTGCTGTTTTACAGGCGTCAGAACAGGGATTCCCTTTGTACCAGCGTTTGGGTTATAAAGAGTGTGGTGTGTTCCGGGAATTTAAAATCACAAACAATTCTTAAAATATTAAAACGAGAGCCAGTCAGATGCTAGAAATCATACCTGTTACATTGAGTGGCGAGAGGATCCAACTGGAGCCGTTAAACCATCACCACAAGAGCGATTTATACAATGCGGCCCAGGACAGCCGGATCTGGATGTATAACGGCTCGAAAGCATATGGCGATAATTTTTATAAATGGTTTGACAAGGCCATGGAAAATCAGCGCGGCGGTTTGCAATGCCCATTTGTGGTTCGATGCAAGGCAGATCAGCGTATTCTTGGCAGTACAAGATTTTATGACATCAATCGTGAACATTACCGGCTGACCATCGGCTATACATGGTATGTTCCTGAAGTCTGGGGAACGTTTGTGAATCCGGAATGCAAACGTCTGCTTTTGGAGCATGCATTTGAAAATTTAAAAGTGAATCGGGTTGAGTTTGTCACAGATGCGCGAAATTCCCGTTCGCGTGCCGCAATTAAAAAGCTTGGGGCACATGAAGAAGGCATATTGCGTCGGCATATGATACTGGAAGATGGATATGTCCGCGATACAGTTGTTTTCAGTATTATTCAGGCTGAGTGGCTGGCAGTGAAAACGAAATTGTCCGAAAGATTGAAAAATTTTAATCACGCATAATTAATTCCGGAAATGATAACAGGAACATCATGCATATACATTACATACTTCATGCGCCATTTGAAAAGCTGGGAACGATAGAAACCTGGATAGAAAAAAACAGGCATGCCTCTTCAGGAACGCATACCTATCGGGGAGAAAAACTTCCTGATATTTCGCAATTCGACATGTTAATAGTCATGGGTGGTCCGCAAAGCGCAGTGAAACTCGATAATTATCCTTATTTGCGTGATGAGGTAAGACTGGTGCAGGAGACAATCCATGCCAATAAGCCAGTCTTGGGAATTTGTCTGGGAGCGCAACTCATAGGGGTGGCATTAGGAGCAGACGCTGAACGAAGCCCCAACAGGGAAATTGGCGTGTATCCAGTGCGGGTGACCGCGGATGCAGGGAATGATCCATTGTTCAGGCAATTTCCGGAACAGTTTGATGTCATGCATTGGCATAATGACATGCCCGGAATGGCTGCTGGCAGCGTATGTCTGGCTGGCAGTGAAGGATGTCCAAGGCAGGCATTTCGATTTGGTGACCGTGTCTATGGATTGCAATTCCATTTGGAACTGACACCGTCCGCGATACAGGAAATGGTGGAAAATTGTCGTGAAGATTTGGACCGGGGACAATATATTCAAACCGCGGAGCAGCTTTTAAACTTGGATTTAACCGAAATTAACCAGAAAATGCATCTCATACTGGATTATCTGGCTGCCAAGGCTGCATCGTAACTCCTCTGATCTGGAAGATTTGTGAACATTAATTCTCGCGGCTGTTTTAAAAATGACACAAAAACCAGAATATTTCTAAAAAAGCTCATCGGTGAACATTTTCATTTTACAGTATTTGGTCAAGACTGGATAATGCACGATTGGCATCAAGGCAAGAATCTGTCAATGGTTAAAACGAAATAGATAAATAGAGTGAGAGCAAGAACATGATTAAATCAGTAAAGTGTATCTCTGCAATGGTATTGTCAGTGTTGTCAATATCGGCTTTTGCAGAATCCCAATTTGATCCGCAGGCAGCATTTGTACGACAAACTGTGACATCGTTCATGGACAAATACAACGTGCCTGGCGTCGCCGTTGAACTCTATGTCGATGGAAAACCATATGAATATTACTATGGATATGCTGATCGTGCGAATAAAACGCCAGTCTCAAACAGGACGATTTTTGAGTTAGGCTCAATTTCAAAAGTCATGACCAGTATTTTATTGGCGCAGGAAGTGGATTGGGCCAAGATGAGTTTTACTGATCCGGTGACCAAATATGTCAAGGATTTGCCGGCCAGTTTTAATAAAATCAAACTACAGGACTTGGCCACGCACACATCAGGGTTGCCATTTAATCCTCCAAAAAATATAGAAACACATGCGGAATTAAAAAATTATCTAGCCAACTGGTCTTCCGATGCGGATCCAGGCGATGAATGGACATATTCAAATATTGGGATAGGTCTGCTAGGCAATGCGATTGAAGTATCAACAGAAAAGGATTTGGACAAGTTATATCACCGGCATATCCTCAATCCGCTAAGAATGATTATTGGCATGGAGATACCCAAGAAACTCACCAAATATTATGCGCAGGGTTACAATCAAAACGGCAATCCTGTGCCGCACGTGGCGCCAGGACTGTTTCCAGCTGCCTATAATTTCAAGGCCTCGGCAGAAGACATGCAACGTTTTCTGAGTGCAGCGATTGGATTGCCTGGAACACCACCTCGCCTGTTTTACCCAATACGCATGACGCAGTCTGTGTATGTAAAACTGGCGGATGTATCGCAAGGACTGGGCTGGCAAATTCATCCCTTATCGGATGGCTATGTTTCTGATTTGCTGAATGTACCGGAAACGCAGGATTTTGGTCCGCTGGATGTCCAGGAGATATATGCGCGTCCCCTGTTTAATGGTGACGCACTCATTGACAAAACCGGTGCAACGGGTGGATTCAGAGCGTATATCGCCGTATTGCCAAATAAAAAATCAGGTATAGTGATTCTTGCCAACAAAAATGTATCCAATGGCGCGATCGTTGCCACAGCCAGGAAGTTGTTATTCAAATTGACCGGGTTGACATAACGCCATACCGAAGAGGGGGCAGTTGTGCCCCTTTTCATTATTCCCACGCAGCTCTCATCGGGAGATAGGAGTATTAATGACCTGGTCGCATTTACGCGAAATGATTAAAAAATATGTTTCGGCATATAACCACTTTGATATAGACGGAATGCTGGAATGCTTTGCAGATGAATGCATATTTAAGTCTGTCTCTGGAGGCAGATGCACCGTTACCTGCAATGGCAAAAGTCAGTTACGTGAATTGGCGGCGCAAAGTGCAGCATATTTTCTTGAGCGGACCCAACAGATTACCAACTGGATAATCAGTGATAGCCAGGCCACGATTGAAGTGCAGTATCGCGCAGTACTTAAACGGGATTTACCTAATGGATTGAAAGCGGGTGAAGAGTTAAGCCTGCTGGGCGTATCCATTTTCCGGTTTGATGGTGACAAGATTACGGAATTGACGGATTATAGTTGATGCTTGCGCTGTTATTTTGCTGGATGTGAATGCCACTTCTATTGATTTAACCATGTTACTTTTTAGTAATATTGGTTAAATATTTCATGATTCAATGTCATATGACGTTAACGTGACAACATCTAAAGTAGAATATAATCTTTATGTAACCATAAGAAATTGCAAAAGGATAAGTGCGATCATGTCATATTTTAGAATTGCAAACCAATCGTGACATTTTTTTAAATTTAATTGAATCAATTATTTGATTATCTAATAAATTCAAGGAGAGAAAAATGACAATTTATGATGTCAAATGATGAATTAATGACACTTGAAGACGAAAATCCCAATTATCATTTTATTCCTACCATGACAGATATGGATAAATCCAAGAAAGAATGGAAAGGTGAAAGAGGATATATCAATAAGGCAATGCTTGAAAAATATATTAACGATTTGACTACACCTATTTATTACATATCTGGCCCAGCAGCAATGGTTGCTGCTATGCGCAAAACGTTAAATGAGGCAGGTGTGAATGATGACAACATTCGTACAGAAGAATTTTCAGGTTATTAATTACGAATATATTGATTTTGTCTTATGACTACCTCATTTAATCTATATCCCATTCCACCATTCAGACTGGATTATACTGTTTGGGCTTTAAGGCGCAGGGATAAAAATATTGTTGACCGGTGGGATGGTAGATTCTACACACGATTATTTATGATTGATAACACCTTGATTAAGGTGATGCTTGAACAGAAAAGTTCACTTGATGATCCGCAGATTCATGTAACAATAAATAAAAAAATATCCAAAAAGACTCAAGCTATTTTAGTCACTCAATTAGAAATCATGCTAGGGTTCAAATCTGATTTGAAAAAATTCTATGCGATGGCTAAAACGGATTCCTCACTCAATTCGTTAGCAAATCAATTTATGGGTCTTAAGCCACCGCGTTTTCCTACAGTTTTTGAAGCACTTGTTAATGCAATTTCATGTCAGCAAATTTCATTGGATGCAGGATTGCAAATACAAAACCGCTTAGTCCAATACATTAATTTGAGCCAAAAAGATAAAGATATGTTGTATGCCTTTCCAAGGCCTGTGGATATTGCGAATTGCACTATTGCAAATTTAAGAAAGATAGGTTACAGCAGAAATAAGAGCCAAACACTCATTGAATTAGCATTGAAGATGGTTGATGATGAATACATTTTAAAAAATTTGGAAAAACGATCAAATAAGGAAATTATCGATTTTTTATGTCAGTTCAAGGGTATTGGGCGATGGTCGGCAGAATATGTATTATTACGCGGATTAGGAAAAATTGACACATTTCCTGGTGATGATGTTGGAGCGCAAAAAAATTTACAACAATTGCTTCATCTCGATAACAAATTAGATTATACAAAAATTTCAGAAATAACCCAAAAATGGTATCCCTACGCAGGATTGATTTATTTTCATCTGTTACTTTACAAATTAAAGCAAAAAGATATGTTTTAATACTTAAATTGAAAAGCAATTATTCTTTTGTGTGCGTTATTTTTTTTTCAAAAAAGTGATAAAATAGTTGTGTAGTAATATAGTAATTTAACCATATTTGGCTATGGCAATCTAAGTTAAACGGATATTAGGTAAGGATTATGCCTATCAAAGTTAAACGGATCTATGAGGATCCAAAAAAATCGGATGGATTTCGTATACTTGTTGACAGACTTTGGCCTCGTGGCATCAGAAAAGAAGAGGCTGAGATTGATCTCTGGTTAAAAGAGATTGCACCCAGTGACTCTTTACGTAAATGGTTTAATCACGATGCTAAAAAATGGACTGAATTTCAGAAGCGCTATGCAAAAGAATTAGCAAATAAAGAAGATTTAATCAGTATCATTAAAAATGAAGCCAAACAGGGAACGGTTACGTTATTGTTTGGTACGAAAGAGACCGAACATAATAATGCGGTTGCACTGCAAAATATTTTATTAAAAAAATTTAAATAAATCATGAAACTGCATATACAATCCAACGCACTCTGGTTACTTACGCTGACCTATTCCATGGTTATCGTCATTGCAAACTGGTTTGATGCGCGGCTGATTAAATTGGCGGGTCTGGTGACTGACGCGGGGACGCTGATCTTCCCATTGACCTTTTTGCTTTCCGATTTGATCACTGAAGTCTATGGGTACAAGCATGCGCGGCGTGCAATCTGGTGCGGCTTTTTCTTCAACGCCATTTTTATCGCCTATGGACAACTCATTATTCATTTGCCTAGCCCGGATTTTGCTGCCAACAATGCCATGTTTGATACATTGCTGGCCATGAATGTCAGGATATTGCTTGCCTCTGCGATCAGCTATTTAGTTGCAGAACCGCTTAATTCGCTCATCATGGCAAAACTCAAGATAAGTATGCATGGCAAGCACATGGGTGTGAGATTCGTGGCTTCGACTATCGCGGCTTCAGCGGTTGATAGCCTGTTGTTTGGTACGATAGCCTTTTATGGTACCATGAGTGATGATAATTTAATCCATCTTATCGCGACCATGTGGCTGATAAAAGTGGGTATCGAAACCGCCGGATTGCCAGTATCCATTAGTCTGGCAAAAAAATTGAAACAGGCAGAAAAAATCGATATGTATGACAACCATACACATTTTAATTTATTCACACTGGATACAGATTATTCCGCTGAAGACAATGCGTTTGTCACAGCGCCAGTGAAAAAGGATTGAATTTTGTATTCACATCATAGTGGTCGACGTTATCTTTTCGCTTCAGATAATTCGCGACTTTGTAGGTAATCGGGATAGCACAGGCTTCATAGATGACTTTTACACAATACATGGTCAATATGATTTCCCAGATAGCAGAATAGGGCACAATAAATAGAAAAGCGATATGGGTGAAAAGAATCGTGTCAACACCGACACCTATCGAAGTACTTGCAAGCGCTCGCAGCCATAAATAACGCCCCGACATCCAGACTTTTAATTTGGCAAGAATAATCGAATTGGAAAATTCACCAAAAAAATAGGCGATGGTGGAAGCAATAAAAATTCGCGGTGTTGCCCGATATATCGCCGCGTAAGCAGCTTGCTCGTGCCAGTCGGGAGCAGATTGCAAATACGTCGTGATCCAGGCGCCCAGCAGAACGATCAGATTTGCAAATAACGCGGACCAGATAATGCGTCTGCTGACTTTAAAACCGTATACTTCAGTCAGGATGTCATCAAAGATGTAGGTGATCGGGAAAAATATCAATCCGGCTGGAAAGATGAATGAGCCGATGGCGGCGAGCTTGAAAGCAGCCAGGTTGGACAGGATCAGAAATGCGGAAAAAAGAATTCCGACGATAATGACACTGTCTTTAAGTGCTGGATTATAGCTGGGGATACGTTTGACCAGATTCAGGTTATCCGTATTTTCAGCTGCATACAAAGCAGCAAGCTGAGCAGCGTCAGCGTGAGAAAACTGGTCAAGCCATTCTTTCTGGTAAAGTTCACTGACCGGGCGTTCGAATATCGTGCTTGTACCCGTTGTTTGTATTTTTACGTACACCCTGCCGGTATCCGGATAGTTTTCATTAATGCCAACGATGCGATATTGGTTCACAATGCCTGCCTGATAGATAATCTCGTAAAAGCTGGCAATAATAATAAAAATTCAGCTCTTCGTCATCATTTAGCTGGTAAGGCATTCTTCCATTAATAATAAGTTAATATCAGTTCAATATAATGGCGCAAATTCAAGTCAACCGAGAGTGAAAGGCACATGCAAGGCAGAGACAAGACGTTAATAAAAAACAAATTTTTTGAATTAATAAGATTATTGGAAATCCAGGAAGACTTGTACTCGGACGATCAGGAATATGTAACCGGTGCATCCAATCTTCGATGCCTGGAACTTGTTGATGAATTATGCGCTGCCGGATTTGAGTTTGCCAGCCATGACACGGAATTTGATGAAGGGATACGTTACATACTTTTCAATATTGGTAAAACTGGCAATTTACCCATGATACGCAAGCTCCTGAGTGCTGGTTTGCCTGTCGATGTCAGAAATTTGATTGATTTAACACTGTTACAATTAACAGCCAGATCTGGCCATGTGGATTGTGTAAAATTTCTGCTGGAATCTGGAGCGGATACGACTGTGCTTAACGCCAGAGCGCAGACGTTAATGCATCTTGCCATGTATGCCTGTCATCAGGCGTTGATTGAATTGCTGATGTCAAACGGAGTTGATGTCAACAAGACCGATGATGAAAATATGACACCGCTTGATTTGCTTCTATTCATGTTTTCCCAGAGTCAAACTGAATCCCATGTGTTTCACTCAAATCCTGAGCAGGTTAGAAATACGCTAATATTTGTATTGAACACAAACAGATTTACCGTTAGCCAGGATTGGATGAGGTATGCTGTCGAATTAGGCGTCAATAGCCACGTTATCCATGAATTATTGGCAAACAAGGATAAAAATCAAAATTTCCTTGAGGTGTTGACTTCGCGTTGTTCCAAAGTAAAAGGAAGTAACAAGGAATGGTTTCTCCAGTCACTGATGGAAGCGGTAAGTCAGCACATGTATTCCAGCCCGCGAGAAATTATTTCCGTGTGGTTTGAAAAGCAAATCAGTAATCCGTTTTCGATAATTTTTGATTATCGGAAAACATCATTCAAAAGTATTTTCAGACTGCCGACAGACACATTCAAGGAGTTTCTAAATTATCTTGGGTATGAGTCATTGAGTGAATTAGTCAAACGTGGTAAAGAACTTGATAAGACACATGAAAGGCTGTTGGAATTACAGAGCAAGGAAGGTGAGAGCCACATCGCGAGATTGCCAGTTGAGCTGGTCGTTAAAGTGGGAAGACATGTACAATCAGCCGTGGTAAAAAGAAGTTAATTTGTATCTGTTTTACCAATGTATCGTGTGCACTGTCTGTGACAGGAAGAATGGAGACTGAAAAAAATGCGCAGCAAGCTTGGAATGCTTTTATACGATCTCGTCCAGCCGATTGATGTCATCGGGCCATGGGAAGTATTTTCAATCTGGAAAAACAGTTTACATGCCGAGATTGACATGTACCTTATTTCCGAAAACGGGATGACGGTAACCTGCGATAACGGCATTATGCTCAATGCGCACCTGGATTTTGATCATTGCCCGGAACTGGATTATTTGATTATTCCAGGCGGCCGGGGCCGCGTGACACAAGTGAACAATCCACGGTTGCTTGCTTTTATCAAAAAGCAGACGGCACAATCAAGGTATATCATATCGGTATGTACAGGCGCGTTTTTACTATACCAATCCGGTGTCCTGCACGATGAATTTATAACAACTTATTGGCGTGCGCTTCCGGAATTGCGGGCATTAAATCCAGGACATGTAAAAGAGCAGCGTATTGTCAAATCAGGGAAGTTTTGGGCAGCTGGCGGCTTGTCGAGCGGGATTGACCTGGCACTGGAAGTAATCGCAGACATTGCGGGAAGAGAAACCGCTGGCCAGGTACAGCTGTTATTTGAATACTTTCCTGAATCGAGGCTGTATACGACGCTCGATACTGTTAATTCCCTTCCAGTCTATTACAACAATAACACCACACCCCATCTGGCTGAATATATTGTTGATTACATTAAATCAAGGTCATGAAAGCTGCCAGATAGAGACAATCAATATTCTTTGCTATTTGAATTTTACAGTGATAATTTACGATATTTTGCGGTATAAACTCATCTTGATCTTACAGGGTAAAACATGGCCAATATTCGCAAACCAACAAACTATCATGAGCAGGCAAATTATTTTGCCAGACTGCCTGAGTATCAGGTTAAATGCGGAACGGATTATCTGGCAGGCAGGGATGCACCTGAAATCATTCGCCGGCTTCCGACCTGTAGAAAAATTCTTGATCTGGGTTGCGGTACTGGATTGGCGACACGCTATTTAAAAAAACATTTTCCGGATGCAACCATTATTGGTGCTGATATCAATCAATCCATGCTGGAACAGGCAAGGACAGCGGATCCGGAAGGTATTTATCTTCACTTGAACAAATCCAGCAGTGAAGTTCATTATGCTTTTCTGCCTGGAACATTCGATGTAATAGTTTGTTCATTTGTATTTCACGAGAATCAGTCCGAAGCTGACCTCAATGTGTTTTTGAAAAATATTTCTGTTTTATTGCGACCAAACGGTTTGATGCTTGCCTGGGATACGTATAAAAATTTATTGATGGGCAAGTGGACCTCTATTGAAACCCTGTATCCTGAGACTGGTCAGATCGAAGATGGTGACCGCTATACAGTCAAGCTATTGCCAGCTGGTGCGATCGTAAGCGGCAGCTACTGGTCACCGGAAACAGTGGAAAAAATTGCACGCCTACACCATTTTGAAAACGTGACGATACATTATCCGCTGGCTAACCATGAATCAGGAATGGATTGGCTGGATGAAACCAGTCTGGCGCCCTATTATGTGATTGAGGCGTATAAACGATAATTATTTGTACGGAGTGTAACATCACTAAACAGGAAGGGTTATGCGGCTGATTATCCTATTTCTTTTTTTTCTGACCCAGATTGTCTTCGCAGGAACATTATCTCCGACAGAGAAAGCAATCAAGGAGTATATTGACAACACAAGGCAGGCGCAGCTGTCCTTGCTGGAAAAACTCGTCAATATCAATAGCGGCACAACCAACCCTGAAGGTGTCTATCAGGTTGGGAAAATAGTCCAACGTGAACTGGATAAGCTGGGGTTTACAACACGCTGGGCTGAAGAACCCGCCAACATGCACAAGGCGGGAACCCTGATAGCAGAGAGAAATGGCAATAAAGGCAAGCGCTTGTTATTAATCGGTCATCTGGACACTGTCTTCCCGAAAGATAGTAAATTTCAACAATTCATTCCCGAAAAGCATATCGCCAAAGGACCCGGGGTGATTGATGACAAGGGAGGCGTGGTAGTCATTTTAGCCGCACTTAAAGCGTTGCAGGCTGTCAATGCACTTGATGATAGATCAATTACCGTCGTTTTGACAGGGGATGAAGAAGAATCAGGCAAACCGACTTCGATATCCAGAAAACCACTAATGGATATTGCGAGAAACACGGATGTTGCGCTTGATTTTGAACCAACCATGACTCTGGATACCGCAACAATCGGCCGACGCGGCATCAGTGCCTGGATAATCACTGCGCATGGCAATGAATCTCATTCTGCCACGATTTTCCAGAAAGACGTGGGCGATGGTGCGATTTTTGAATTATCACGCATTCTCAACACCATGCGCGCGAAAATGGCTGGCGGTAAGGACCTGACATTTAATCCAGGTTTTGTATCAGGCGGGACAAGCGTCAATTTTAATAATGTTAGCGCGCAGGGAACCGTGTTTGGTAAAACCAATGTGGTGTCTAAAATTGCCATGGCGAAAGGAGATTATCGTTATTTGACGCCGGATCAAAAACAGGAATTCGAACAGAAATTGAAGCACATTGTGAAAGAACATTTACCGGGTACAAAGGCGGAAGTCGTATTTGAAGACGGTATTCCTGCCATGCAGCCAACAAAGCCTAATATTGCACTGCTTTCGAAATATAGCCAGGCAAGTGAAGATTTAGGCATGGGCAGAATCAAACCGTTTGACCCCGCCTTACGCGGAGCAGGTGATATTTCATTTGTCGCAAATATTGTTCCTGCCAGTCTGGCAGGGCTTGGTCCAATGGGGATAGGCTCCCATTCGGTGATTGAGGCAATGGAAATTAATAGCTTGCCAGTGCAAGCGAAACGCGCAGCCGTGTTGATATACCGGCTGACGAGTTGAGATGAAAGCATCAAAATGTGTTGAGACTTATGGTAGGTGATTGCTTACTTGCCGCCGGAACAAACTCAGGTATGCTAAAGCCAGGTTCTGGTGGATGAGGTAATGTTTTATCTTTCAGAATGGCTGTCACCTCAGTAATAATCGCCGTTGTCCGGCTATGATATCCGGAATCTAGGTCTTTGAATTTAGGGTTTGCTCGAGTATTAGCAATAATATCTTCAATATTATTTTCACCCGGATTCAGAATGCTGTTCTGAATATCACGAAGTCCATCAATTTTATGTTGTTTTAACTGATATTGGCTTGTAGTCTGCTTAAGCTTGATTTGTTCCAGCTCCAACTGTTGGATTCCTTCTTCAAGCTTGATCAATGCGTTGTATAATGGTATGGATTGCAAATACTTATAAAAATCATCTATCCCAGCTAAAAAATTCTTATATATGTATTTATCGCGCATTTCTTTATCTATGCTGGGTATATATTTAAGATACTCATCCATGGCAATTTTGAGTTTGACGACTTGAGTGATAGAAGGCATCGCATTACCTGGAATTTCAAATAATTCAAGATTAAAGTTTTTAGTTGAAGATTCAATTGATTCAAGCAGGCCTTTGAGCTTTAAATTTTCATAATCTTTTTTACCATTCTTTTCTTTCAGTTTAATTAATTTGTCGAGCAATTTTAATTGCTTAGTAAATGTTGATGATGCCTTATCAATGACGCTAGTTTTGAAAGTTGTCGTTTTTTCTTTAATATCTTCAATATTTGCTTCCGCTTTGACATTTTGACTAACAGACAATTGTGCGGATTCAGCATAAACCTGTTTGATTGCTTTAGATGATTTGGGCCTGGAATTTTCAAAAGCGATAGAAATATCTTTTCTTGAGCCTCCCGAAACTTGTTCTGGGGCTGTGTCAGATTGAGATGATTTGGTGCGAGTAGAAGGAGGTGGTGTGATGGATTGACGCTCAAATTTTTTGATTTCATCTGTATAGCCGCGTGATTTTGGCATGCCAGTTATACTCCATGACAACCAGGAAATTCCGCGCCATAGGGCATTCCTCTCACTCCATATTTGTCTATCAAGCAATGGCTGCGCAACCGCTTTTAATGATGGTCGAAGTGGAAGTTGTTTCTTGATAATCAAATTATGAAAGTTTTCATTTGCAAGGTCGGTATCATATAGCTGTCTTGCGAAATCTTTTGGCGAAATACGCTCCAGCTTATGCTTAATGATAAAGAGAGAAGGGCTATTTCTTTGAGTGTTTTGCTCAGCTTGACGGCACAATTCCGGGAAGAGACGCGAATCATGAAAAATACCATCTACAATGGCTTCCTGCACATAGGCATTATTCTTATTGTCCTGCACCAGGATGAATGCAGAGTTTAGTGCATTTGCACGATTTTCCATGGACGAGCAATACAAACCTGTCAAGGTTTGTATTGCTTTCAGCTCATCAGGTGCGAGATCAGTAACTGGTAATGATTTGAAATAATTGGGAATATTAATTAATAATTTTGATGTCTTGATTGAATTTGTTCTGTTATAGCTGCTCTCGGCTTTGATAGCAGTAATCAGTGCACTAGGCGGCATGTTTAACTGCGCAGCTTTAACAATACCTGCCTGAACCTGACTGGGACGTAATTTATTAATGATAGTCGGACAGCTTAAAACGGCGGACAAAAATTCGACATTTGCATTTGTTAATATATGGTCCCAGTTGCGGGAAGCGTAATCGATGACAATATCAATTTCTTTCAATTCCAATAGTGGATTAGATATATATGTTTTTCCATCCGGCATGATGGCGCATCTGACCAACTTGTCGTATTCATTATTAGACAAAGCGCGAATAGATTCGCGTAACAAGAAGCCGCGTGGACGAAATTCAGATAACAAAGACACAGCCATCAGCGACTTGTAGGCATCATCAGAATGCTTATATAAATGCTCGATAACACGTTCAGGCCTGTTTATAAATAATAATTTTAGTGCGAACGTATGGTTGCTGACATCTTCAAGGAAGGATTCACCCAATAATTCAAGTTCAATGGATTCATCTGATACAGGCTCAATTGATTTCCAGGAATCAAATATTTTTTGATAAATAACATGATCTTCAAGAAATGATACTGGAATGAATCCCGATTCGTCCCGACCGAATCCTGAAATGAGGGCCAATAGCAAGGCATCATTGGCAGTATGTTTCCAATTGGCAAGTAATGAAAGATCCTTGAATATTTCAGCGCGAGCATGCTTGTTGATTTGAGTAAGTTCGGATGGAGACAGACTGATAATGTCAAGGTTTGGATGCTTGAGGTAATTATAGATTGCTCCCTGTGATATCAATTCTTTTACAAACTGCCTGTTATTCAGGATTGCCAGCAAAAGATTTTTCGGAAACAAGGCGAATTCATTGGGATTTTTTGACCAGCTATCAACGATATCTTTAATATCAGATGTCCCTATAAGAGCCGTAGAGCTGAAATCATGCACCAAAGCTGAAAAAGTATCAGATTTCATTTTATCAAATGATTTTAGCAGGGATGGGTTCTTAAGTAACGCTACTCTGGCTTTATATGTAACAGTTTTGATTTTATCCGGATGTAATGAAGTAATGTGAAGACCTTGCAAATAGGTATCCAGTGCATTTTCTTCAATTAAACGATGAACAACAGACTTGTTGCTGAGGAACAAGAGGCATAATGATTGGACGTTTTTGCCGCCGTCTATGTTTTTCCAATAATTATATATATCATCAACATTATTTTTATTCAATTGTCCAATGAGTGATTGAATCTTGTCGGATGGTAATGAATTTAATTTAGTTAATGCATTGGTATCTTTAAATAGAGCAACAACTACTTCTGGTAATATTTTTTTAATATACGAAACACTGACATTATCAAGATTGAGACGACGTATATAGGTATCAAGCGACTTGGTCTCTTGCATGGACGATACGAAATCTTTTCGAGAGAACATATAGGCCAGAAAAGTATCAGAGGCATTGCCAAAAAGTCTTTCAGCTATGTGTAGGCATTCATCAACAGACCATTTACCCACTGCTTTATTCAGGAGACGATAATTTTGCTTTAAATTAGTCAAATGTTGCTCGTTGCTAAGAACGGTAATCAGTAACGAAATGGCTGTTTCAGATGCTTTTTTGCTTTTTTCAATAAGTTCCTCTGATTTTTTTATGGACTTGTTGCCTTCGCTTTCCAGCGACAGTTTTTTATCTTCATCGATAACTGAAGATGCTTCGCTTAATAATTTTTTACCTTTCAAATTTGCTGAATCTGCCGATTTTTTCAGGTTATTGCATTTTTCCTTGAATCTGTCAATGATATCAATGACATCCTCAGTTTTTGTGTTTATGGTGAGAAACTTTATCTGTTTTGGACTTAATGTGTCACTGCGAATAAACGCTTTTATGAGAATAGATTTTGTTTTTTCAGTAATCAAGTCTGCATCTCTGTCGAGATCGATATTTCTGAAAATCATTTCCGAGAAAATTGGGCCATATATATAATCATTGCATAAATTAATATAGGAATTATTTCGGCCTGCATTGATGTCTTCCAATATGCGAATTGATAACGCGCGTTCACATTCAGACTTTGTGTCAGGGTCAAGACTTTCAATATTAAGATACATGCCAAGTGCAACCTGGTCATTAATATTCGTGAGTCTTTTTAATTCGTGTTCAAGTTTATTCAGCTTGAAGATGTCACTGATCCAATCAGAAAGTCCTATTAGTCCAAATTTACCTAGCCATGTCTTTTCTCTTTTGTCTATCCATTTATGCGTTTCCTTGAGTTCTGTCAGCTTCTGGTTCAAGCGATATAATTGATCAGGATCCAAGTAAACCAGTACATTAACCGGGTTTTCCAATAAGCCAACCAACACATTTCCATATTCACGTAATTGATCTTCATTGAAGCTGCTAATATCGAGAGAGATTAATTTATTTATAATATCTTGTTTGTAGGAATAATCTGTTTTCTGAAAAAGCTCGTTGAAATGTGCTCCGCCAAGCGCATCTTGCATTGTTCGTAATGTGGGTGTTTTGGCTATATCGTCAAGATAAAATAGAATGGTTTCACCACTTAATTTGATTATTTGATCTGGTGTCGCATTTGCGCCAACGTGTTTAATGGCATATTGGGACAAGATAAATGTCACGATTTCCTCAGGCATTGATTTCATGAAATCTTCATATATATCTAGCGAGAGTGTTGCATCAAAAATGGCAAGAACTTGTCCGCGTTTGGATCGTTGATCATTAACAAGGTATTCAATACGCGATATGTAAGTTGACTTTAATATCTGATTTTGTTCAGATTGAGGGTTATCGCCAACGAGTATGCTATTGATTTTTTTATTTAAACCATCTATTTCTTGCGTGCGCGCATGAAAGAGTTCAATGGCAACCTTGTTTATCAAATTCCGGTTACCTGACAAATCAATCAATTGTTTCAAAGTATAAGAGTCACCTTTGTCATAATTGTCAATATTACAGACCATGGCAGGGATTAATTTATCTGCGACGGATTTGAATTTACTTTCAACATTATTTTCCTGTAATTTTTTCAATTCATAAAATGGTGAACGTCGTGATCCAGTGATTGCCATGTATAAGATACTGCCGCTAGTCAGAAATCTGGAAGCAACATCATCATTTGATGTTACCTTGAGCAGATCGGATGATTTAATTTCTTCTGCTTCACGTTGTGCAGTAAATAGTGTTTGGATTATTCCATCAGTTAGTTTTTCTGCGAAATATTGATAATCATCAATATCATTTCTTTTTTCAAAATCATATCCGCGTACAAGATCCTTGATTAATGTGAATAATTCCGACAAGTCCGATTCTTTTAAAAACTGTCTGAGCTGTTCTTCATCTTGAAGTCTGGCTTCCTTGTTTTTTGAGTCAAGATTTGTTGAGTATGCATCCATATATTCAACAATCAAATACCTTAACTTTTTTATATCTGGCAAATCATTTACACTTTTACCGCGTCTGAATGCATCCAGAATAGTATTGATTGATTGTATCAATTCAACATTCAAAAGAACTGATAGTTGCGCAGACTGGAGCCGGTCTACATCTTTGTGATAGTGTTTAAGAATTGAATTAAGTTCAGATCCGGTGAAATTATGAAAAAATATGATTAGTTCATCCTGACGGAGATCAAGATTTGATACCCATTCATAAGTTTCAAACTTATGAATGAATATTTCCTTAAGATCCTTATTAAATGGTATTTGTGCTGATCCATTGGCGATTTTTTTTAACAGTTTTGGATTTGATGAAATTATCTGGTTTAGATAACCTGAATTGTCGACTGCCAAGTGATTCATGAGGCGCATCAGATCGCCGTCTGATAATGCATTAAACCATGAATTTACTTTTTCTTTTGGAAGATTATAAATGGTCTCATTTTTAATTGCTATGTTTATCAATAAAAATGCCAGTGATGAATCTTTCATGTTTTCAGTCACGGCAATTGATATCTCATATGCCTTTTCAATCTCCATTTTGCTTGTCGCTGTTGTTATCTTGACCCAACCAAATTTTTCAACATCTTCTTTTAATAATTTCACAAAATTTAATCTTGCGTTTATTGATGCCTGATTTAACGTCAAATTATCAAATACAGGTGATAACGAATTCTGATAGATAGCGTTAATTAGGGTATTTTTATCAACTTCACTTAATTGCAGGCCATCTGGGGAAATGCCTTTCGCTATGCATACCCTGATCAACTCTCCGAGCTTTTCACTGGACGGATTTTTTGCAAAAAATAACCTGGCGACAATATTCAATTGATGTTTATCTGATATCTCGCTTATCTTGATCATCTCGATCAGATCATCAAGCGTATAGATTGGATTTGAATAAACCTTCTCAGCATACTTGTCAAAATTTAATTCGGGATGATTTAGTTTGACCTTGTCAAGCATTTCATATGTAACAAGTGCGAATTTACTTGCAACTGTTTTATTCACAAAATCTTCGCCACTCTCTGCAATAATTCGAAAAATCTTGTCTATCTGTACAGGATCAATGGTGCATATTTTCTTGAGTACAGTTGCTATTTCAATGGCTGCTGATTCACTTCTTTCAACATCGGTGCTGCGTAAATATCTGATTATCAAATTTAGTGATACATCGATCGCGCTTTTTATAAGTCCTGGGTCTGCAGTCAGTGCGGCAAACGTGGTGATTGTTTGCAAACTCTTATAATCAACCATTTTGGTTAAGCTATCAGAATTGAATAATGTAGTATCAGTAGAAAATCTGAAAAGCAGGTTTATCACAGCTTCTATACCGGATTTGCTGGTGCAACTGCCTGTCAGCATTAGATTAAATGCTTTTTTATCCCACGGAAATTTCTCATTCAATGTAATTAATTCAGATACATCAAGATCACGCAATGCACTTGTCAGATATTCAATAGACTTAGGATGACTATTAGCCTGACTATAATATTGTGCCAACCAGTAATTGCGATATGCTATTACGTTCCTTGTACCTGATTTGAATACGGTATTTAAAATCTCGTTTAATTTTCTGGTGGCTTCTTTTTCATGTTTCTCGGCTTTACTTATGTCATCAGAGCTGGAAATTATCATTGAAAGGCCGCCAATGTTGCCACCCATGCCGCCCATGTATTGCATACTTTGTATCTTTTGATCTCCTTCTTTACGCAATCTGTTTGCATATTCTATGGATTCTGCATATTCGACAATGGCTTGATTAATTTTAGATATCTGATCCCTGGTTAAATCGTCTACTAGCGGCATACTCTTTCTCCTCGGTTTGCAATTGTTTATATAGTCATATACTTATAATTAATTTAATGCGTATTTGACTGAATCTTATTATGTTTTCAGTTGCCAATATTTCTAGGATATTTAATTAAATTATAGGTGACTAAATTGAAATGGTGATTAACACGAGATGAATATGAGTGAAATCAGTGCCGATTAGAGAACCAAAGATCAAATATTATTTATGATATAATAAAATTTGAATTGCTTGCCTGTTTAATAGGCAAGCAACCCATCTTTTTGCTGGTTGAATGTTGACGGTTATTTGTGTTTGTCTAGTATCTTGTTCAAATCTACCCGCTTCAGCAGCCATTGCACGCGCATGAATACAATTACTGCGCCGCTTGCAATGCCAAGTGTCAGACCCCACCAGATACCACTGCCATTCAATGCGAAGTTGAATCCAAACAAATAAGCAAGACTCAATCCAATTACCCAAAAGGCAACAAACGAAGAATACATGGGGAATTTGGTGTCTTTCAACCCGCGCAGTGCGCCAAAGCCGATGATGCGGAAATTATCGAATAACATCAGGATTCCGCCAATGGCGAGCAGCACAGAGGCGTCACGCATCAACAAGGCATTAGAGGAATTATTGATATCCATATCCAGGCGCAGGAAAAAATGTGGAAATAAATTAAATGCAATCGCTACCATAAGTATGCAAATAAAGTTTAGAAGCATTCCCACATATATCGCGAGACGTATGCCCGTGATATCCTGTTTGCCGACTGCATGACCCACACGCACGGTAACAGCTTGCGACATGGCAAATACCAGTGTGATGGCGAAACCCAGATATTGCATGACAATTTGATGCGCAGCGAGCATGGTGGTGCCAAATCGCGCGATCCAGAATGTCGCGACCGCAAATGTACTGACTTCAATGACATGCATGCAGCCCATGGGTAAACCAACGCGGATTAGCTCCATTAACCAGTGTAAATCAATTCTGCGAATCGATTTGAAGATACCAAACCGCTGATAATATCTGGATTTAACCAGGTAGCAGGTGAGACAAATAGCGACAATGGAGTATGTCGTTGCAAAACCATAGCCAATTCCTGCAACGCCGCAAGCAGGCAGTCCAAATTTCCCAAAAATGAGGAGATAGATTAATGGAATTTCAATTGGCACCACTAACAGGCTGATACGTAACACCAGCTTCGCCCGATTGGCGCCAGCGAGAAACTGTTCGCAAATAATCAGCACAACTAGCCCGGGAATTGTCCACAGCAAGGCATGCATATATTGTATTGCCAGTTTCATGACTTCAGCAGGCTGCGCAGTGAAGCGCAAAAAAAATGGCATGCTGCACAAAAGCAAGATCATGACGATGGTGACAATAACACCGAGAATGAATGCCTGTCCCATGATTTCACTGATTGCCTTGTCGTTATTCGCACCAAATTGATGAGAGACGAGGACGCTGATGGAGTTGAGAACGCCGAAAAAAAACACTGACAGGCTCATCCAGATCATGGACACCAGCACACTTGCTGCCAGTGCATCCTGGCCCAGATGTGCGACCATCGCGGTACCAATAAAGCCGCTGCAGGCATAAATCAGTTGTGAAGCAACCAGAGGAATGCTGAGAGAGAGGGTATCTTTGATTTCACTCTTGATAGAGTGAAGATAAGTATCGTAAGACATATAAATACAACTCGCCAGATAAATACGTTAAAAAAGAGTGCTGTTTTTATGGGTAGATTGTTAGCGGCGTTGTAAGTTTTTCATGGCAGTATGCCTCACGTTGATAGGGGGATTATACGCGAATATTTTTAATTGACAAATGAAAAATGATATTATTTAAGTTATGGACAAGGTATCGGGACAGATGACAATTCTCTTTGAAACAAAACGACTAAGAATCATGCCGCCAGATCTGGCTGCGCTTGATGATTTGTTCAAGCTGCAATCAGACCCGGATGTCATGCAATACATTGGACAAGGCGTTCCGAGAAGCCGTTCCGAAGTAGAATCCGGACTGGATTATGCAATCCGTCATTATGAAAAACATGGATTCAGTCTTGGCAGTGTTTATGAAAAAAACACCGGCGTATTTGTTGGACGCGCGGGATTAATTTATCTTGCCTATGATGATACGCAACCAGATATTGAAGTGGCATATGCGCTGCTCAAAGAGCATTGGAATAAAGGTTATGCCACTGAAATATCAAAGACATTAATTGATTGGGGATTTAAAAATCTTGCTGTCAGCAGACTTGTCGGAATGGTCAGGCCCGGAAATGAAGGTTCACGGCATGTGCTTGAAAAAGCGGGCATGCATTATGTCGGATTTGATCGATATCGGGACCACGATGTCGTTCGCTACGAAATTGACAGAAATACGGTTGATTTTAGACAAGTCCGGGGTGTACCGGCTTCGTTTACGCCCGGCACGGAACAAGATTAATGAACATAGAAATATATTTCGTTTTTCGAGCAAATAGGTCAGTTAGGGGCTAGTAAATATACAGAATTGCCTATCAGTTAATATTCATAACAGATTGTTATCTTAAAATATTAACTAATGAACACACACAAGCAAGATGAAGGAAGAGGTTATGCACTATATAGACCATTTCAGTGTAAAATCAGTGGATTACAAGCAATTCAGACCAGTTTATCCGGCGGATTTATACAAATACCTATCTGATTTGACCAAGAAGCATGAGTTAGCATGGGATTGCGGCACAGGAAATGGCCAGGCCGCGGTACAGCTTTCTCAGTATTACAAGCAAGTCATTGGCAGTGACATCAGCAAGACACAATTGGATGTTGCAGAAAAGAAAGAAAATATCTTTTACTATTGCTGGCCATCTGAAAATACCGGTTTATCTGATGGGTCAGTGGATTTGGTGACGGTCGCTCAAGCATTGCATTGGTTTAACCTGGAAGGATTTTATCAGGAAGTTCGCAGGGTTGCGCGCAAAAATGGCGTACTTGCTGTCTGGTGTTACTCGCTTGGAACC
>Ga0070740_10000755_pt1 | contig 56138 bp, 59 predicted proteins | sample Coa_R2_FD_67286 | JGI IMG/M metagenome (GOLD analysis project Ga0070740, IMG submission 67286) | Surface soil microbial communities from Centralia Pennsylvania, which are recovering from an underground coalmine fire - Coalmine... | ecosystem: Environmental > Terrestrial > Soil > Unclassified ... | reverse complement strand
CCTGACCGGCCAGGCTCAGGTCCAGTCGCCCACCATGGCCTGCCAGATGGCGAGCGCTGCGAGCGCGGCCGTGTCGGCGCGCAGGATGCGCGCGCCAAGGCCAACCGGAATGACGAACGGGAGGCTTCGGATGAGCGTGCGCTCGCTGCGCTCGAAGCCGCCTTCGGGGCCGGTGAGAACGGCCCAGCTGCTGGCCAGCTGCCCACGCAACGCCGCCGCAATGGATGGCGCCTCGCCCGCCTCGTCGCAGAACAGAAGCTTGCGGTCGCGCGGCCATTTGCCGAGCAAGTTTTCCAGATCCATCGGCTCGCGCACCTCCGGCACGCTCATGCGCCCCGATTGCTCGGCCGCTTCGACGGCATTGGCGCGCATGCGCGCCGTGTTCACGCGAGAGACGATGGTGCGGCGCGTGAATACCGGCTGCAGCGCGCGCACGCCAAGCTCGGTGGCCTTCTGCACGACATAATCGGCGGGCGTTTTCTTGATCGGCGCGAAGCAGAGCCAGATGTCCGGCACCTCGCGCTGCCTGCCGGTCTGCGCTTCGCACACAAGCGCGCAGTTCTTTTTCGTGACGTCGGCCACGCGCGCGCGCCACTCGCCATCGCGGCCGTTGAACAGAAGCACCGCGTCGCCGATCTTCGCGCGCATCACGCGCAAAAGATAATGCGCCTGCGCCTCGTCCGGCTTGACGCGCGCGCCTTCCGCAAGCGCGGCCCCGACATGAAGGCGCATCCGTCCGTGGGGTTCGGCGAGATGATCGGTCACGATGCCACAGATCCGCGCTTCCCTGCGGGACGGCGCGTTCCGCACCTCCCCCTTGCGGGGAGATAGAATTGTGCAAAATGTCTATTCTGGCCAGTGCATGAACCGAACCGAACAGGACGCCGCCCGGCCCGCCGACGCGATCGCGCGCAGCTGGGTGGATTTCGCACCGGATGCCATCCAGCCCTATCTGCGCCTGATGCGGCTGGACCGGCCGATCGGCACATGGCTTCTCTTCTGGCCCTGCGTGTTCGGGCTGGCCGTGGGGACGGCAAATCAGCCCAGACCCTTCGGCGAAGCCGGCGACCTGTGGCTGCTCATCCTGTTCGCCATTGGCTCGGTCGTGATGCGCGGGGCCGGCTGCACCTACAACGACATTGTGGACCGCGACATCGACGCGCGCGTCGAGCGCACGCGCGGCCGCCCCATTCCATCGGGTGCGGTCAGCATGGGCCGCGCGTGGCTCTTCCTTGCTGCGCAATGCGCGATCGGCCTTGTCGTTCTGCTGCAGCTCAACCGCTTTTCGATTCTGCTGGGCGCGGCCTCGCTGATCCTGGTTGCGATCTATCCCTTCATGAAGCGCCTCACCTGGTGGCCGCAGGCCTGGCTTGGGCTGACCTTCAACTGGGGCGCGCTTCTGGGCTTTGCGGCGGAAACCGGGCATCTGGGGCCGAGAGCCTGGCTGCTTTACGCAGGCTGTTTTTTCTGGACGCTCGGCTACGACACGATCTACGCGCTGCAGGACGTGGAAGACGACGCGCTGATCGGCGTGAAATCCACCGCGCGGCTGTTCGGCATCTGGTCGCCGCTCTGGGTGGCAAGTTTTTACGCCGCGGCATTCGTGCTGATCGCGGCGAGCGCCTTTGTTTCCCGCCATTGGCTGGCGGTGCTGGTGCTGCTTCCGGCGGGCGTTCACCTGTTCTGGCAGGCCTGGAAACTGGACGTGGACGACACGGCCCTGTGCCTCAGGCTCTTTCGCGCCAATCGGGAAAGCGGCCTTCTGATGGCCCTGGCCCTCGTTTTTCTGACCTGGCGATTCTGAACCGGAAGGCCGGCCGGTTCGTTAAGAAAATTGCGCGGGTTTCGGATATAATGCGGCCATGAACGTGCAGCGTTTCGATCCGACAAAGGCGTTCACGCCGGCCGAAATGGCGGATGTGCGCGAGCGGTCCAATCTCACCGGCGCCCTGTGCGTCGCGCATGCCTGGATCGTGATCGGATGCGCCATGGCCGTTTATGCGCTGTGGCCAAATCCGCTGACATTCGTTTTGGCCGTGCTCGCGATCGGCAGCCGCCAGCTTGGGCTTGCCGTCCTGATGCACGATGCGGCGCACGGCGTTCTGATGAAGAACCGGTGGTGGAACGACCACATCGGCCAATGGCTGCTGGCCTGGCCGGTGTTCAGCGACACCTTCCGCTATCGCGACTATCACCTGATGCATCACCGCACCACCCAGCAGCCGGACGATCCGGATCTTGTGCTGTCGGCGCCCTTCCCCATCACGCGCGCAAGTTTCCGCCGCAAGATGATCCGCGACATCACGGGGCAGACCGGATTCAAGCAGCGCAAGGCGCAGGTGGCCGCGGCGCTGGGGATCGGCAAGCCCATGGCCTTTGGCGCGCGGCTGAACAATTTCCGGGAGAAGATGGGCGGCATGCTGACCGTCAATCTTGTCCTGCTCGGCCTGCTCGCCGCCTTCGGCAAGCCGCATTACTACCTGATGTTCTGGCTTCTGCCGCTGCTCACCTGGCAGCAGGTGATTACGCGCATCCGCAACATTGCCGAACATGCCGTGGTGCCCGACAACGACGATGTGATGAAAAATGCGCGCACGACCTATGCCGGGGTTCTCGCACGCGCGTTCATCGCCCCCTATTGGGTGAACTACCACGTGGATCATCACCTGCTGATGTATGTGCCCTGCTACAATCTGGAAAAGCTGCACGCGCTTCTGCTGAAGAAGGGCTTCGGACCCGGCATGGAAATCCGGAAGAATTATGCGGAAGTGCTGAGGCTTGCGACGTCGAAGGACGACGCGGCTCCCGCCAAAGAAGAAAAGCTCGCAGCCTGAGCCGCAAAGCCCTTGACGCCTGCCCGCCCTTTATGGCTGAATGGAACAAAAGAGGAACATTTTTCATGCCTCGCGACGGCGATGTGGATTATCTGGAGCTTCCGGCCCCCGACATGATCGCGACCAAGCAGTTTTATGGGGCGGCTTTCGGCTGGACGTTCACCGATTACGGGCCCGATTACACGGAATTCGACAACGCGGGCCGAAAGGGCGGGTTCAATGCCGAACGCCGGGTGGTGCCGGGCGGCGGCCCGCTGGTTGTGCTCTACGCTGACGATCTGGATGCGATGGAGAACAGGCTGCGCGCGGCCGGCGCGGAGATCACGGAGCGCCACGAATTTCCCGGCGGCCGGCGCTTCCATTTCCGCGACCCCAACGGGAATGAGCTTGCTGTCTGGACGAAAATTCACCTGCCCCCGCGATAACGCGATCGTGCGTTCGAGCCGAATTTCGGCCAACTTCAAATGGTTGGCGGAATACCGCTAACCATGCCATTGTGCCCCGGTCGAATCCGCAGGCGCGCCATAAGCGCCGCAATCTCAAAAGGGGGCAAAGGAAAATGGCCGGGCAAACGACCAAGATCGAAGCTGGACCCAACGAACTCAAGCGGGCGCTGGGACCTGTCCACCTGATCGCCCTTGGCATCGGCGCCATCATCGGCGCGGGCATTTTCGTGATCACCGGCCATGCCGCGGCAAGTTATGCGGGGCCCGGCGTCGTTCTCTCCTTCGCGATTGCCGGCACCGGCTGCCTGTTCGCGGGCCTTTGCTATGCCGAATACGCCACCATGATCCCGGTGGCGGGAAGCGCCTACACCTACACCTATGCCACGCTGGGCAGCTTCATGGGCTGGTTCATCGGCTGGAACCTGGTGCTCGAATATCTGGCGGCATCGTCCACCGTGGCCGTGGGCTGGGGCGGATACTTCAACGATTTCATGAACTATCTCGGCCATCCCGTCGCGGCGCAATTCGCGTCGGCTCCGTTGTGCGTGGCCACCGACGTGCATTGCTCCACCTACACGCCCAATGCCAGCGCGCTCGATGCCATCGCGCATATCGGATTCACCGGCACCTATTTCAACCTGCCCGCGGTTGCCTTGATCGCGCTTGTCACGATTGTGCTGGTCGTGGGCGTGCATCTTTCGGCCAACTTCAACAACCTGATGGTGGCGATAAAACTGTCCATCGTGGTGCTGGTGATCGCGGCCGGCATTCCCTTCGTGGTGCACGCCAACCAGACGCCGTTCATTCCGCCCAACACGGGCACCTGGGGCCATTTCGGATGGAGCGGCGTGTTGCGCGCCACAGGCGTGATCTTCTTCGCCTATATCGGCTTCGACGCCGTGAGCGTGGCCGCGCAGGAAGCGCGCAATCCCCAGCGCGACATGCCCATCGGCATCCTGGGATCGCTGCTGATCTGCACGGTCCTCTACATGCTGATGTCGTATGTGCTCACGGGGCTTGCCTCCTACACCACCCTCAACGTGGCCCATCCGGTCTCCATGGCGGTCGAACAGCTGCCGGCCACCAAATGGCTTGCGCCGATTGTCAATGTCGGCGCCATCGTGGGGCTGGCGTCGGTCGTGCTGGTGCTGATCCTGGGCCAGTCGCGCATCTTCTATGCCATGGGCAGCGACGGAATGATCCCGAAGCTGTTCTGCGACGTGCATCCGCGCTTCCGCACGCCATGGAAGGGAACGCTGATCACGGGGCTTTTCGCCATTCTGCTGGCGGGCGCGCTGCCGCTCGATATTCTGGGCGAGCTTGTCTCCATCGGAACGCTGCTCGCCTTCGTCATCGTCTGCTTCGGGGTGATGGTGTTGCGCATCATGCGGCCCAAGGTGGCGCGCCCCTTCCGGACGCCCTTTGTGTGGATCGTGGCGCCGCTCGGCATCATCATGTGCGGTGCGATGATGGCCTGGCTGCCGCTGGACACCTGGCTGCGCCTTGGCGCCTGGACGGTGATCGGCGTGATCATCTACTTCGTTTACAGCCTGAGGCACGTCAAGCCGACGCGCTGGAAGCTGGAGGACCAGAAACCTGCAGCGCAGGCGGCGGAATGAAGCAACCGCCTTCGGAGCTTCACAATGGCTGATACGGTCGAGCCCGCGACGCTCACCCAGCCCGATCGCATGATCGCCGAAGCCCACGAACTGCGCCGGGCGCTCGGCCCCGTCAACCTGATCCTGATCGGGATCGGCTCGATCATCGGCGCCGGCATCTTCGTCTATACCGGCACGGCGGCGGCCCAGCATGCGGGACCGGCCGTCGTCCTTTCCTTCGTGATCGCGGGCTTCGGCTGCCTGTTCGCAGGCCTGTGCTACGCGGAATTCGCCTCCATGATTCCGGAGTCGGGAAGCGCCTACACCTACGCCTATGCCACGATGGGCCGGTTCATGGCGTGGTTCATCGGCTGGAACATGGTGCTGGAATACCTGGTGTCGGCGGCCGGCGTGAGCGCGGGCTGGTCGGGCTATTTCGGAAGTCTGCTGGCCGATTTCCACATTTATCTGCCAAAGGCGCTGATGATGGCGCCCGTCGCCGGCACGGGATTCCGCGACATTCACCTGACCGGCGCGATCATCAACGTGCCGGCTGTGGCGCTGATCGCCATCCTGACGACATTTCTTGTGATCGGCGTCCGGGAATCCGCGCGCTTCAACGGGCTGATGGTTCTGCTCAAGGTCGCAATCGTGATTGCGGTGATCGCGTTCGGCCTGTCTTTCGTCCACATCTCGAACCTGACGCCGTTCATCCCGCCCAATCCCGCCACCGCGGGCAAAACGGGCCTTGATGCGCTGAGCGCCGACTTCGGCAATTTCGGCAAATACGGCATCACGGGAATTCTGGCGGCCGCGCCCATCGCCTTCTTCGCCTATATCGGGTTTGAGGCCGTTTCCGTGGCGGCGCAGGAAGCGCGCAATCCCCGCCGCGATCTGCCCATCGGCATCCTCGGGTCGCTGGGCATCTGCACCCTGCTCTATATCCTGATGGCGATCGTGCTGACCGGCATTACCGACTGGCGCACGCTGGATGTGACAAGCCCCGTCTCCTTCGCCGTTTCGAAGATCGAGGGCCTGAAATGGCTTGTCATCCCGATAGACATCGGGGCGGTTGTGGGCCTTGCGTCGGTCGTGTTCGTGTCGCTCTACGGCCAGTCGCGCGTGTTCTATTCCATGGCGCGCGACGGTTTTCTGTGGCCCGCCTTTGCCGAAGTGCACAAGCGGTTCAAGACGCCGCATCGCGGCACGATCATCATCGGCGTGCTCGCCGCAGTTCTTGCCGCGCTGTTTCCCTTCGACGTGCTGGCGGATCTCGTGTCCATCGGAACGCTGGCGGCCTTCATTTCCGTCTGCATCGGCATCATGATCCTGCGGGTCACCACGCCGAAGGCGCGCCGCCAGTTCCGCACGCCCTACGTCTGGTTCACGGCGCCGGCGGGCGTCTTCGTCTGCGGGGTCATGATGGCGAGCCTCAGCGACGCCACATGGGTGAGGCTTGTGATCTGGACCATGATCGGGCTTGCCATCTATTTCGGCTACGGGATCAGGCACGCCGCGCCGTCCAAGTGGAAAGTGGCCAACGAGGGGTGATGCCAGAACAGGCGCCACCATGGGACGTTTACCGCCGATCAATCGCAGACCCTTCACCTCCCCCCACGCGGGGAGGTCGCCGGCTCTGAGCAGCGACAGCTGCGAAGAGACGGCGGGTGGGGGGGCGATCGCACGCGCGCGCAGGCTGAGGCGGAATGCAACCGAAGCGGAGCGCGAGTTGTGGATTTCTCTCCGGCAGCTGAAACATGCGGGCCTCCATTTTCGGCGGCAGCCGCCAATCGGCGCCTATTTTCCGGATTTTGCGTGCCATCGGTCAAAGCTCGTGGTCGAACTCGACGGTTCGCAACACGCAGAGGCGCAAGCCGCACAATACGACTCCGAGCGTACCGCTTTTCTCGTTTCGCGCGGTTATCGCGTCCTGCGGTTCTGGAATTCGGACGTGCTCAGAAACTGCGAAGGCGTTGTCGAAGCGATAGTGACCGCTGCAAGGGAACCTCCCCCCACCCGCCCGGCTTCGCCGGGCGACCTCCCCGCGTAGGGGGAGGTGGATTGTGACTTACCGCTCGCTCAGGGATTTCATCGCAGCGCTCGAAGCGCGCGGCGAGCTTGTGCGCGTGAAGGAGCCGGTCTCGACCGTTCTGGAAATGACGGAAATCCAGCGGCGGCTGATCGCGCAAGGCGGGCCCGCGGTATTGTTCGAACGGCCGCTGAAGGCGGACGGAACGCCCGGCGACATTCCCGTGCTCACGAACCTCTTCGGCACGGTCAAACGCGTGGCCATGGGCGTGACCATGGGCGGCGTGGAACGCACCGACGCAAAATCGCTGCGCGAGGTGGGCGAGCTGCTGGCCACGCTGCGCCAGCCCGAGCCGCCGCGTTCGCTCTCCGAAGCCATGCAATTCCTGCCGCTGGCCAAGACCGTGATGAGCATGCGGCCGAAGGCGGCCGGCAGCGCCGCCTGCCAGGAAATCGTCTGGCGCGGCGAACAGATCGATCTGGGCAAATTGCCGATCCAGACCTGCTGGCCGGGCGAGCCGGCGCCGCTCATCACCTGGCCTTTGGTGGTGACGCGCGGGCCGGGCGAGGCGCGCGAGGACAATTACAATCTCGGCATCTACCGCATGCAGCCGGTGGCGAAAAACCAGACGATCATGCGCTGGCTCAGGCATCGCGGCGGCGCGCAGCATCACGCGCGCTGGGCAAAGGAGAAATCGGCGCCTCTTCCCGCCGCGGCCGTCATCGGCGCCGATCCCGGAACGATCCTGGCGGCGGTGACGCCGGTGCCCGATACGCTGTCGGAATATCAGTTCGCAGGCCTCCTGCGCGGCAGCCGCGTGGAGCTTGCCGATTGCGTGAGCCAGCCGCTGAAGGTTCCGGCGGAAGCCGAGATCGTGCTGGAGGGCGAAGTCTCGCTCACCGATTACCGCGATGAAGGGCCTTATGGCGATCACACCGGTTACTACAATTCCGTCGAGAGATTTCCGGTGTTCACGGTCACCGCGATCACGATGCGGCGGGATCCGATCTATCTTTCCACCTATACGGGCCGGCCGCCGGACGAGCCGTCCATTCTCGGCGAGGCGCTGAACGAAGTTTTCATTCCGCTGTTCCGGCAGCAGTTTCCCGAGATCGTGGATTTCTGGCTGCCACCGGAAGGATGCAGCTATCGCATCGCCGTGGTGAGCATGAAGAAGGCCTATCCCGGCCACGCCAAGCGGGTGATGATGGCTGTGTGGTCGTATCTTCGCCAGTTCATGTACACCAAATGGGTGATCGTGGTGGACGACGACATCAACGCGCGCGACTGGAAGGACGTGATGTGGGCGGTCTCCACGCGCATGGATCCGGCGCGCGACATCACCATCGTCGAAAACACGCCGATCGACTATCTGGACTTCGCCTCGCCCGAAACCGGGCTCGGCTCCAAGATCGGGCTGGACGCCACCAACAAGCTTCCGCCGGAAACGCATCGCGAATGGGGCCGCCTCATCCGCATGGATGACGCGGTTGTGCGCACGGTCACCGAGAAATGGCCAAAACTCGGCTTGCCGGGGACAGGCAAGCCCCTTCCCCGCTAAGTGTTGGGTTGCCAGTCAGCCGCCGCCATGACTTAATGATACGGGGTATTTACTTGGGGGGCGGCCGATGGCCAGTGTTCGCGCGCGCGTTTTTCTTTCATTCCTGCTGTTTGTCTGTGGATCGGGGCTGGCTGCGCCGGCCGCCGCCGAGGATTGCCAGCTCAAGCAGCTGGCGGATGTCACATTGACCGTCAGCAAGCAGGGCAATGTTCTCGTCCCGGTGCAGGTTGAGGGCATGCAGCTGAAATTCGCGCTCTCGATGGACAGTCTGGCCTCGTCGATCGTTCCCGGGATCGCAAATCAGCTCTCGGTGCCGCGGGCCATGACGCCGCGGAACATAAGCATCGAATTCGGCGGCATTCGCGCCGCCGAGAACATAACGCCGCAGGTGACCATCGGCTCTGCGACGGGGCCCGCCGTGCTCGTCGTCATCCCGCAGACGTTCAACATGGATCCGGAGGCCGACGGCTACCTGGCATTTGACATCCTCAAGAATTTCGACGTGGAAGTGAATCTTTCCAAGAACGAGATGAAGCTTTTCTCGCCCGCGCATTGTCCGGGCAAGGTCATCTACTGGACCCAGTCGGCTGCCGTGGCGGTCATGCCGATTGTCGTGCGCAACCGCTTCGGCTTCATTTTCCCGATGGAGCTGGATGGCCAGCTGGTGGAAGCCGCGCCGATCTTCTCCACCGACATTGCGAAATTGAGCTCGCTCGTCGCCGACCAGGTTTATGGGGTCAAGGGCCAGACATCCCATGTCTTCGACAGCCTTGCGGCGGACGGCCTGGCGATCAGCCATCCGCACCTCGACATTTACGAGGATGACACCAACGGGGAATGTCGCGGAAACATCCGCCAGAACGGCATGAAGCTCTTCAACGAGACCGACCGGAGGCTGGGCATGTGTTTCGGCCCGCCGGAACTGATGCTCGGCCGTTCCGAGATGGCGGCCCTGCGAATGTATTTTGCGTTTTCCGAACGGAAAATCTACGCGACCGCCGCGAACGCGCAATAGACACCGGCTTGACCCTGCGCCAAATCCGCCTACACATGGCCGGCGCCTAGAAGGGGTGAAGTCCCATGCAGGAAAATGCCTTTCAGATATTCGCGTTCTACGCGGCGGCCAACGCGCTCATCATGCTGGTTCTCGGCATGCTGGTCGTCCGGGCCCGCGTCAAAACGCGCACCAACATCGGCGACGGCGGCATTCCGGAAATGGCAGGCCCTTTGCGGGCGCACGCCAACAACACCGAATATGTGCCGATGGCCCTGATCCTGATGTGGCTGACCCTCACGCTCGGCGGCTCGATCTGGCTGATTCACGGCGCGGGCCTGCCCCTCACGATAGGCCGGCTGATCCACGGATTTGCGCTTTCCCGGAACACCGGACCGTCTGCCGGGCGTTTCATCGGCATGATCCTGACGTGGATCGCCTATGTGGTCGCCATTGTGGGCGTCGTTTATCTCGCCGCCACGACCATGACGGCGGCCTCCTGAGCCGTGGCGCTCAAGAACCCGCAGGAGATTCTTGACCGCCTGATCGCCGCGGCGCGCGCATGCGGCGCCGATGCCGCCGATGCGCTCATCGTGGAAAGCGTGTCGGCCGGCGTGTCGTACCGGCTCGGCAAGCTCGAGGATGTCGAGCGCGCGGAATCGCGCGACCTTGGCCTGCGGGTCTTTGTGGGACAGCGCGTGGCCTTCGTGTCATCCACCGACCTGAGGCCCGAGACACTGGCCGAGCTGCCTTCGCGCGCCGTGGCCATGGCCAAGCTGGCGCCGGAAGACCGGTTCGCCTGCCTTGCGCCGAAGGAAATGCTCGCACGGAATTTCCCCGCGCTCGATCTGGAAGATGCAAGCGAACCGCCCGCCAATCTTCTGGTTGAACGCGCGCGCGCGGTCGAAGGCGCGGCGATGGCGGTGAAGGGCGTCACCAATTCGGAAGGCGGCGGCGCCGGCTTTACGCGCAGCGCCATCGCGCTTGCCACCAGCGAAGGCTTTTTCGGAACCTATGCCGGCACAAGCCACAGCGTCGGCGTGGCCGTGCTGGCGGGCGAAGGCACCGCAATGGAACGCGACTACGATCAGGCGAGCGCGCGTCACGGAAGCGATCTCGAGAGCCCCGAAGCCGTGGGCCGGCGCGCGGGCGAACGGGCGGTGGCGCGGCTCAACCCACGCAAGGCCAGATCGCAGGCCGTTCCGGTCGTTTACGCGCCCCGGGTGGCCAACGGCCTGCTCGGCCATCTTGCGGGCGCGATTTCCGGCGCCTCCATCGCGCGCGGCGTGAGCTTCCTGAAGGACCGGCTGAACACGGAGATATTCCCGCCGAACGTGACCATCGTGGACGATCCGCACCGCGTTCGCGGGCTGCGTTCCAAGCCGTTCGACGGCGAAGGCGTGCGCAACCGGCGCATGGCCATCGTGGAAAACGGCGTTCTCAAGACCTGGCTGCTGGATTGCGCCAGCGCCCGGCAGCTGCAACTGCAAAGCACCGGCCATGCCGCGCGAGGTACCGGCGGGCCGCCCGCGCCGTCTTCCACCAATCTCTACATGGAGCCGGGTCCGCACACGCCGGAAGCGCTCATCGCCGACATCCGGGAAGGCTTCTATGTCACCGAGCTGATGGGCATGGGCGTCAACGGCGTCACCGGCGATTACAGCCGCGGCGCCACCGGATTCTGGATCGAGAACGGCGCCATCGCCTATCCTGTTTCGGAGGTGACGATCGCGGGCAACCTGAAAGACATGTTCCGCAATCTGTCAGCCGCCAACGATCTCGTTTTCCGTTACGGCACCAACGCACCGACGCTCCGGATCGAGGGCATGACCGTTGCCGGCTCCTGACGCCGCGCTCGCTTCCGACCTTGCGCTGATCGAAGAGGCTGTGCGCAAGGCGGGCGGGATCGCGCGACAGTTTTTCGGCGGAAGCTATCGCCGCTGGGACAAGGGCAAGGGCAACCCGGTCACGGAGGCCGACCTTCAGATCGACCGTTTCCTGCGCGATCGGCTGACCGGGGCACGCCCCGATTACGGCTGGCTGTCGGAAGAAACCGACGATGATCCATCCCGGCTCGGCAAGGCGCTTGTGTTCGTGGTGGATCCCATCGACGGCACCATCGGCTTCCTGAAGGGGCGGCCGCAGTTCACCGTCTGTGCGGGGCTTGTCTGCCGCGGCGAATCCGTTGCCGGCGTGGTGTTCAATCCGCTCACCGGCGAATGTTTCACGGCCATGAAAGACGGCGGCGCGAGACTGAACGGCGGGCAGATTGCCGTCAGCGCTCGGGAAACCATCGAAGGCTGCCGCATGCTCGGCTCCAGAAGCCTGTTCGAGAATCCGCTCCAGCCGCCGCCCTGGCCCGCCATGCAAATCGAGACGCGCAGCTCGCTGGCCTATCGCGTGACCCTGGTGGCGTCGGGCCAATTCGACGCCACGCTGGCGCTTTCGGCCAAGCGCGACTGGGACCTTGCCGCAGCCGATATCATCCTGCGCGAGGCAGGCGGACGAATTACCGCACGCGACGGGACGCCCTTGCGCTATAACCGGGCCGAACCGGTGCAGCCCAGCGTCGTTTGCGCCAATCCCGTGCTGCATGCACGGCTGATCGAACGCCTGCAGCGTCCGGAGCGCCTGCCCTCCTGAGGACAACATGACCGAACACACCCCAAAGCAGCTCCTTCATCTGGTCTTCGGCGGAGAAGTGGTCTCCCCGGACAAGATCGAATTTCGCGATCTGTCGAAGCTCGACATCGTGGGCATCTTCCCCAGCTACAGAAAAGCCTTCGACGCGTGGAAGGCCGCCGCCCAGGCGAGCGTGGACAATGCGCATATGCGCTATTTCGTCGTCCACATTCACCGGCTGATGGAGCCGGACGGGGCCGGTTAACCGGCTGTTTGCGGCCTGCTCGCGAAACGCGGCCCGGCCGTGCTAAACCCGCTCACCCATGACGATTGCCGCCCCAAGATCCGTGATGACGGACGCAAAAATCGCCGCGAAGGCTTCCGTGCCGCCCACGCGCGCCGGCGATTTCCGCGTGATCGGGCGCCTTCTGCGCGACTATCTGGGCCGGCAGCGCAGCGCGCTGGTTGTGGCCATCGTCTGCATGATCGTGACGGCCGCCATGAACGGCGTGCTGGCATGGCTTCTGGACCCGGCCTCCAAGCTCATCTTCCTTCAGCATCGGGCGGACATGCTGCTGTGGGTGCCGCTGGCCATCGTGGGCGTGGTGGGCATCCGCGCCGTGACCAGCTACGGCGAACAGTCCATCCTCAGCTCGGTGGCCGAACGCATCGTCGCCGCCGTGCAACGCGACATGTTCAGAAGCCAGATCAGGCTCGACATCGCCTCGCTCAACGCCGTGCATTCCGGCGAAACGGTCGCCAAGTTTCTTTACGACGCGACGCTGCTGCGCGGATCGATCACCCGCGGCGTCGCCGGGCTCGGAAAGGAATTCGTCACGCTCATCGCGCTGGCCGTGGTGATGATCTATCAGGACTGGCAGCTTGCCCTGATTTCCGTGCTCCTTCTGCCCGTGGTCGGCTGGGTGACCTCGCGGCTGAGCCGTTCGCTGCGCAAATCCTCCACGCGCGGAATGGAAGAAACCGGCGTGCTCTCGAAAGCGCTGAGCGAAGCGCTCTCCGGCCGCCGCATCGTCAAGGCCTACAATCTGGAAAATCACGTCACGGAGCTTGCCGAATTGCGCATCGGGCAGCGCCTGAAATTCCTTCTGCGGGCGGTGCGCGCGCGGGCTGCGGCGGTGCCCGCGACCGATCTGATCGGCGGAATTGCCGCCGCCATAACTATCGCCTATGCCGGATGGCAAAGCATTCACGGCACGCTGGAAGTGAACCAGTTTTTCTCCTTCGTCGCCGCCATGCTTCTGGCGCAGCAGCCGGTCCGCAACCTTTCGCAGCTGTGGACGATTTCGACCGAAGGGCTTTCCGCGGCTCGGCGCATCTTCGTCATGATCGATGCCGAACCCAGGATTTCCGATTGCCCCGGAGCAAGGCCGCTTGCCATCGCGCCGCCGCCCAAGAGCGGCGCGGTGCGCTTTGAAAACGTCTCCTTCGCCTATGGCGTGGACGCATCGGCGCCTGCGCTGGACCAGGTTTCCTTCGACATCGCGCCGGGCCGCAAGGTGGCTCTTGTGGGGCCGTCGGGCGCGGGCAAATCGACCGTGTTCAACCTGCTGCTCCGGTTCTATGAGGCCGGCGCGGGAAACATCTTCATTGACGGTCAGAACATCGCCGGCGTGACGCTGAAATCGCTGCGCGAGAGCATCGCGCTCGTTACGCAGGAGCCGATCCTGTTCGACGAGACGATCGCGGAAAACATCTCGCTCGGCCGCCAGGGCGCCACGCGCGGCGAGATCGAGGCCGCCGCCCGCGCCGCGGCCGCGCACGACTTCATCGCCGCCCTGGAGCACGGCTACGATACGAATGTCGGCGAAGGCGGCCTCAAACTCTCGGGCGGCCAGCGCCAGCGCATCGCCATTGCGCGCGCCATGCTTCGCAATGCGCCGATCCTTCTGCTCGACGAGGCGACGTCATCGCTCGACACCGAAAGCGAGCGCCAGGTGCAGGAAGCGCTCGCGCGCCTGATGAAGGGCCGCACCACCATCGTGATTGCGCACCGTCTGTCCACGGTTCTCGATGCCGACCGCATTTTCGTGATGGATCGCGGCCGGATCGTGGAATCGGGAACGCATGCCGAGCTGATGGCGCGCGGCGGGCTCTACGCGCGGCTCTATCAGCACGATCTCGCAAATGGCGGCGGCGCGCCGGCTGTCGCCGCCGGGACCGGGTGAGATGGCGTCGCGGCCGCTTGGGCTTCTGGCTTACAAATACGCGACGGCGGCCATAGCGCCGGCGGTGCCGCTGCTCCTGCGGCAGCGCGCCTCGCGCGGCAAGGAAGACGCCGCGCGCATGAAGGAGCGGCTCGGCTTCGCCGGCCGGCCGCGGCCCGAAGGCCCGCTCATCTGGATTCACGGCGCAAGCGTGGGCGAGACCATGTCGGCGCTTGCGCTCGTGGACGCGCTGACTGGAACCGGCGTGCATGTTCTGGTGACAAGCGGCACCGTGACGGCGGCGCACATTATGGCCGGACGCCTGCCGCAAGGCGCCATTCACCAGTTCGCCCCGGTGGATACCCCGCCTGCCATCGCCCGCTTCCTGGAACACTGGAAACCGCAAATCGGCCTCTTCGTGGATTCCGAGCTGTGGCCGAACATGATCCTGAGCGCGCGCGAGCGGGGCATTCGCCTGGCGCTGATCAACGCGCGGATGTCGGAACGGTCCTTTGCCGGGTGGCAACACGCTCCGAAAAGCGCAAGCGCCCTGCTCAACGCATTCGATGCCTGCCTGGCCCAGGACGATGAGATCGCCAACCGTCTGCGCGCGCTGGGCGCGCAGGATGTCCAGGTGAGCGGCAATCTGAAGGCGGATGCGCCGCCGTTGCCCGCCGATCCGACGGAGCTCCAAGCCCTCAGGTCGGCCGTCGGCGCGCGGCCGGTTCTTCTGGCCGCAAGCACCCATCCCGGCGAAGATGAAACCGTCCTGCCGGCACATGACAAACTGCGCGCGGCGTTTCCGGCGCTGTTGACCATCCTCGTGCCGCGTCATCCGCGCCGCGGACAGGAAATCGAAATGCTGTGCGGCACGCGCAAATGCGCCCGCCGCAGCACCGGCGGAACGATTGCGGCCGACACGGCCGTTTACATTGCCGACACGATCGGCGAGCTGGGGCTGTTCTATCGTCTGGCTCCGTTTGCCTTTATGGGCGGCAGCCTCATTCCCCACGGCGGCCAGAACCCGCTTGAGCCGGCGCGGCTCGACTGCGCCGTAATGGCGGGCGAGCACACCGAAAACTTCAAGACGGCCTATCAGGCCATCTTCACCGCGCAAGGCGGCGGGCGCGTGCATGGTTGCGCGGACATCGCGGCAACGGCCCAACGCCTGCTGACCGATCCCGATCTGTTGCGCCACTGGCGCGAAGGTGCATCGCGCGCGGCGGGCGAGCTGGGTGGCGCGGTTCAGAAAACGCTCGCCGTCGTGGCGCAAATGCTGGCCTCCCATGCGGCCGCCTGATTTCTGGTCGGCCAGGGGCGGCGCATCTCACGCGCTTTCGCTCGCGCTGGCGCCCATCGGCTGGCTCCATGGCGCAAGCGTGGCCTTCAAGGCCCGCAACGCCAGACCGCATCGCGCCCGGGCAAAGGTCATCTGCATCGGCAACCTGACGGCCGGCGGCACGGGCAAAACCCCCGTCGCAATCGCTTTTGCCCGCGCGCTTCAGGCCCGCGGCGCAAGACCGGTCATTCTCTCCCGCGGCTATGGCGGGCGCGCGCGCGGGCCCATCGCCGTTGATCGCGAAAAGGACACGGCCGCCGGCGTGGGTGACGAAGCGCTGATGGCGGCCGCGTCGGTTCCCGTCATCGTTTCGCGCGACCGCGCCGCGGGCGCCGCGCTGGCGGACGCGGAACATTTCGACGTCATCGTGATGGATGACGGGCATCAGAATTTCGCGCTGATGAAAGACCTGTCCGTTGTCGTGATCGATTCCGAAAATCCGTTCGGCAACGGACGCATGATCCCGGCCGGTCCCCTGCGCGAGCCGGTCGCCCAGGGTCTGGCGCGCGCCGATGCGGTTGTGCTCAGCGGCGATGGCACGCCGTCCCTGCCGTTCATCGGCCCCATCCTGCGCGCGCACATGAAGCCTGCGCCGAATGTGGACATCAGGGGGAAGAAGATTGTCGCCTTCGCCGGCATCGGGCGGCCGGAAAAATTCTTTGCAAGCCTCGCGGCGCTGGGGGCCGAAGTGACCGGCACAATGCCGTTTCCCGATCATCATGCCTATTCGGCATCGGACATCGCGCGGCTGAAAGCCAGGGCGCGCGACGCCATGCTGATGACCACCGAGAAGGACTATGTGCGGCTGACGCCCGCCGAGCGCGAAGGGATTGCCTGTCTGCCCGTCGAGGTGGTTTTCGACGACCGGGAAAGCTTCGATGAATTGCTTGACAGGATCACAAAGCCCGCGATAGCGCCTTGAGACACATGAGAGAGCGCAAACTCGGCATCTGGCAGAAACTCCGCTATGGCGCGGAAACCGCGGTGTTCTTCGCCTTCATCGGGTTCTTCCGCCTGTTCGGGCTGGACGGCGCTTCGGCCATCGGCGGATTCATCGGACGCGAAATCCTTTACCGCACGCCGCTCAGCAATCGCGCGCGCGCGAATCTGAAAGCGGCCTATCCGGAAAAAAACACCGCCGAGATCGAAAGCATCGTCCGCGAAATGTGGGACAATCTCGGCCGCGTGATGGGCGAATATGCGCATCTGGACAAACTTTCGCTGAAGGGCGCCGATCCGCGGCTCACCGTCGCCAATCTGGAAATTGCCAACCGCCTGCTCGCCAGCGGCAGGCCGATCATCTTCATCTCCGGCCACTTCGCAAACTGGGAGACGATGCCGTTCGCCGCCCATCAATATGGCGTGGAAGGCGGCGTGGTTTATCGTCCGCTCAACAATCCCTATGTGGACCGCTGGATGGTGCGCCAGCGCAGCCGCAACGGGCCCAAAGAACAGATTTCCAAAGGCGCGCAGGGAACGAAGCGGATTTTCACGCTGCTGCGGTCGGGCAAGGCGATCTTTCTTCTGGCCGACCAGAAGACCAACGAGGGCATTCCTGCGCCGTTCTTCGGCCGCGATGCGATGACCACGCCCGCGCCGGCCGCGCTCGCGCTGAAACTCAATGCGATCATTTTCCCCGTTTCCAACGAGCGGCTGAACGGCGCGCGCTTTCGCCTCACCGCACATCCGCCCATAGAATTCGCGCCGACTGGCGATCACGACCGCGACGTGCACGCGCTCACCGTGAAGATCAACCAGGCGCTGGAACAATGCGTGCGCTACCGGCCTTCGCAATGGCTCTGGATTCACCGGCGCTGGCCAAAGCCCGGCGACAGGCCGCGCAGCAAGCGCGCTCAGGCCTTGGCCGGCGTGGGCGTGGGCGTCAAGAGCGAAGGATCGAGTTTGAGCTGAAACCAGTTCAGGCCCCAATGCAGGTTCGGCCCCGTGGCGCGGCCGGTTTGGCCGATCAGCCCGATCACCTGGCCGCGCGTCACGCGGTCGCCTTCCTTCACCATCCGCTGCGACTGATGCACGTAACAGGTGGAAATGCCCTGCCCGTGATCAATGAGCGTAAACCCGCCGTCGAGATAGAAGTCGCCCGTCAGCGACACAACTCCGTCTGCCGGCGCGCGAATGGGCGTGCCTTCCGGAGCTGCAATGTCAACGCCGAGATGCGGCGCCATCGGCGTGCCGTTCAGAATGCGGCGGCTGCCGTAAAGGCTGCTGACGATTCCGCTGGCCGGCCAGTCGAGCCCCCTGGCGAAGTCGCTCCCTTCCGTGTTGCGGGTGCGCGCCTGCTCGATCAGCTGGCCCTCGCGATGGATGCGCGCCTGAATCTCGGGCGGCGGCGTGACCTGTTCCTGCGGCAGGCCGCTGATCGTTTGCGTTTCATACTGCCGGACACCGGGGACGACAGACTGGCGTTCCGACGTTCCGTCGGCGTAACGCGCGGCCACGGCGGCCGGCGCGCTGCGGTCATAGGCAAGGCCGAAGGCGAAAATCCCGTCGCGCGAAACATCCACGGCATTGCCGTCAACGGTGACAAGGGCATTGGCCGCGGTATGGCCGATGACAAGCCCGCCCTGCTCTGTGGACCCCGTGAAGGCCAGGCGCTGCGGCCTTGCCATCGCCCGCGCGAGTCCCGGCATGGCGGCCCAGGCAAGGCCGCTTGCGATCAGCCGCCGGCGCCGCATCATTTCGGCGTTTTCCCCGTCTCGCGGAACCGCTTCAGGGCGGCGGCCGGCGTGGCATAGGCTTCCTGCAGATCCACGCTCCAGTAGCGCAGGGCTTCCAGCGGAATATGCATGCCGGTGACCGCGCAGATCACATAGGAACCCGGCTTCACGACGCGATATTCGCCGTCGAGATATTCGAGCTCGGCAAGACCTTCGGGTCTCAGGTCGCGTTCCATGCGGTTCATGGCAGTAATCTAGCCGTTCGTGCGCGCAATTCCAGTGATCAGAGAAGCGTGCCCTGCCCGTCGGGCCTGCGCTTGCGGCGTGGCTCGGGCGTGGGCGCGCCGGCAACGGCCGAGCGCGTATCGTCGGCAAAGGTCAGCGCCAGCCGCTCGCCGCGCGCAATGTCGGCGGCGCGGCGCTTCAGCACGCCGTCGCTGCCTCGCACGAGCGCAAAGCCCCGTTCCAGCACGCCCCTGTAGCTCACGGTTTCCAGGACTCGGGTGACGGAAGCCAGACGCTGCGCCTGTTCGGTCAGGCGCGCACGATAGTGCTGGTCAAGCTGCCGGATGAGAACGCGCGCGTGTTCCGCGTCGCGGCGCAGATGGTCGCGCAGCGCTTTGGGTTTCAGCGAAGCGTCCGCCTTGCTGAAACGGATCCGATGCTTCTGCAGATTGCGGCGAAGCGCCTGCGGCAGCCTTTCGCCCGCATGGTCGGCCCGCCGGCGCGGCTGCGCCAGGAGCTGCTCGGGCCGCGGCAGAACGCGCGCCAGCCCCTGCAGCGCGTTGCGTCTGTGTGTCATGCCCCGCTGAAACCCGCCCGTGAGCCGGCGGTCGAAATCGAGCGTCTGCAGCACAAGATCGGCGCGCACCGGCACGGCCATTTCGGCGGCGGCCGTGGGTGTGGGCGCGCGCCGGTCGGCGGCGAAATCGATCAGCGTGGTGTCGGTTTCGTGGCCCACCGCGGAGATGAGCGGAATTTCGCTTTCCGCCGCCGCCCGCACAACAACTTCTTCGTTGAACGGCATCAGGTCTTCGATGGAGCCGCCGCCGCGCGCGACAATCAGGACGTCCGGCCGCGGAAGCCCGGTGCCGTCGAGCGCGTTGAACCCGCGGATGGCGGCGGCAATCTCGGCCGCCGCGCGTTCGCCCTGCACGGACACGGCCCAAAGCAGAACGCGGCGGGGAAACCGCTCATCCAGCCGGTGCATGATGTCGCGGATGACCGCGCCCGTAGGCGAGGTGACGACGCCGATCACGTCGGGCAGGAACGGCAGCTTCCGCTTGCGCGCCGCCGCGAACAGGCCTTCGGCCGCAAGCTTCTTCTTGCGTTCCTCCAGCATCACCATGAGCGCGCCGGCGCCCGCAAGCTCCACCTGCTCGACGATGATCTGATAGCGCGAGGAGCCGGGATAGGTCGTGATGCGGCCGGTGCAGACCACCTCGAGCCCGGCTTCCGGCTTCTGCCGGATCAGCCGCGCGGTCTGCTTCCAGATGATGGCGTTGAGCACGGCCTTGTCGTCTTTCAGGTCGAAATAGATGTGGCCGGAGCTGGCATGTTTCAGCCCGCTCACTTCGCCGCGCACCCGCACGAAGGGAAAGGCCCCTTCCACCGTCTGCTTGAGCGCGGCCGAAATTTCGCTGACGCTGAATTCGGGCAGGTTGGCGCGCGGAGGTGCGGCCGTCTCGAACAATGTTTCACTCATGACTCGCCCATGATACAGGACAGCGGCGCATGGTGGGGACGAATTTGAACGTTCTTCTGGTGGGAAGCGGCGGGCGCGAGCACGCGCTGGCCTGGGCGCTTTCGGCAAGCCCCCTTTTGGGCAAGCTCTATTGCGCGCCGGGCAATGCGGGCATCGCCGAGGCGGCCGAATGTGTGCCCATTCCCGCCACCGATCTGGACCGCCTTGTGGCATTTGCCCGGGAAAAGAAGATCGATTTTGCCGTCATCGGGCCTGAGACGCCGCTCGTGATGGGGCTGTGGGACCGTTTCGAGCGGGCCGGCATCAGGGCGCTCGGCCCCAGCATGGCCGGGGCAGTTCTGGAGGGATCAAAGGGCTTCGTGAAGGACCTGTGCGCCGAATACGACATTCCCACCGCGCGCTACGGCCGGTTCAACGAGGCTGCGGTCGCGATTGCGTTTGCAGAGACCCTCGGCCTGCCCGTGGTGATCAAGGCGGACGGCCTGGCGGCGGGCAAGGGCGTGATCATTGCAGAGACGCGCGCCGAAGCCGACCGCGCGATCGCCTCCATGTTTGAAGGACAATTCGGCGAAGCGGGCGCCGAGGTGGTGATCGAGGAATTTCTCGGCGGAGAGGAAGCAAGCTTCTTCGTCCTGACCGACGGCGAGCATGTTCTGCCGCTTGCCGGCGCGCAGGATCACAAGCGCGCCTTCGACGGCGACAGAGGGCCGAACACCGGCGGCATGGGCGCCTATTCTCCGGCGCCCGTGCTGACGCCCGGCGTGGCCGAAAAGACGATGGAAAAAATCGTCAAGCCGACCATCGCCGCCATGCGCGCGCGCGGCACGCCTTACATGGGCGTGCTTTATGCCGGCCTGATGATCAGGGACGGTGAGCCCAAACTGATCGAATACAACTGCCGCTTCGGCGATCCGGAATGTCAGGTGCTGATGCTGCGGCTGAAATCGGATCTGCTGACCGCGCTTCTTGCCGCGCGCGACGGGCAGCTCGCCAATCTTGACCTGCGCTGGCGCGATGAGGCGGCATTGACCGTCGTAATGGCGGCCAGGGGCTATCCCGGCATGTACGAAAAGGGCTCGGTGATTGGAGACCTGTCGAAGGCGCAAGGGATCGAAGGCGTGCAGGTTTTCCATGCCGGTACCGAACGCCACGGCGGCAAGCTGGTCGCCACCGGCGGCCGCGTGCTGAATGTCACAGCCCTGGGCAAGAGCGTGGCGGAAGCGCAGACGCGCGCCTATAAGGCGGTGGACCTGATCGATTGGCCCGGCGGGTTCTGCCGCCGCGACATCGGCTGGCGCGGCATCGAACGGGAAAAGCACAACCCATGAGCCAGGCCGAACCGACACGCCAGGAAAAATTCTCCGGCACCAAGGAGGTGGCGGAGCAGCACCGCTTCGATGTGCGGAAGCTTGAGGCTTACCTCGCCGATCGCATCGATGGTTTCAGGACGCCGCTGGAGGTGCGCCAGTTCAAGGGCGGGCAATCCAACCCCACCTATCAGCTGGTCACGCCAAACCGGAAATATGTCCTGCGCCGCAAGCCGCCGGGGAAGCTGCTGCCGTCGGCGCACGCCGTGGACCGCGAATTCCGCATCATCAGCGCGCTTTACCCGACGGGCTTCCCGGTGGCGAAACCCTATCTTCTGTGCACGGATGAAAGCGTCATCGGCACCATGTTCTATGTCATGGACTGCGTGGAAGGCCGCGTGATCTGGGAGCCGACGCTGCCGGGCATGACGCCGAAGGAACGCGCCGCCATCTACGATGCCGAAAATGAAACGCTCGCGCGCCTGCACCAACTCGACTACGAAAAGCTCGGCCTGTCCGATTACGGCAAGCCCGGCAACTACATCGCCCGCCAGATTTCGCGCTGGACCAAGCAGTATCAGCTCTCCGAAACCGAAACGATCGAAGAGATGAACCGGCTCATCGCATGGCTGCCTGCGCATGTGCCGGCGGGCGAGCGCGTCTCGATCGTTCACGGCGATTACCGGCTCGACAACATGATCCTGCATCCGGCGGAACCGAAGGTTCTGGCGGTGCTGGACTGGGAGCTTTCCACGATCGGCGATCCGCTGGCCGATTTCACCTATCACCTGATGCAGTGGCGCATGCCGCCCGGCGGCACCGGCGGCGGCACCGGAAGCCTGGTGGGCGCCGACCTGAAGGCGCTCGGCATTCCGACCGAAGCCGAATATGTCGCCATGTATTGCCGGCGCACGCAGCGCGACGGCATTCCCGATCTCGATTATTACGCGGCCTACAATTTCTTCCGGCTGGCGGGAATTCTGCAGGGGATCGTGGGGCGGGTGCGCGACGGCACCGCATCCAACGAAAACGCGGCAACTATGGCCGCCGCCGTCCGCCCGCTGGCGCAGATGGCCTGGGCCTTCGCGCAGCGCGCCGGCGCGCGCTGATGGTTAAGCATCCGCTAATCCTGCAATAATCGCAGCCGCTTTTCCCGTATCGCGCAAGTGTTGTTTAACGCGAAGCCCCCCATACTTCATCCGTTGCGCGGCGATCCCTTGGGGGAATTGCATGTCGGAACCCGGCGCCACGGGCAAAGACCGGTGCGAAGCGGAAGCGTTTCAGCGCAATGGCTGGAAGCATTTCGCGCTGGCCGAACGCGCCGCCAATTTCGGCTATTGGCGCATCACATTTGCCGACGGAAAGATGTTCTGGTCGCCGGGCATGTACCGCCTGCTGGGCGTGGATCCCGCAGTGCAGGCGCCCGATCAGGTCTGGCTCATGAACGAGGTCGAGCCGCAGGACGCAAAACACATTCGCAAGACGATCATGGAGGCGGTCGCTTCGAAATCGCCGTTTTACTATCGCTCTCGCTCCCGGAATCCGGCGGCCGCGGTGCGCTATGTGGATACCCATGGCGAAGTGGAACTGGGACCGGACGGCAACGTGGTCGCCATCATCGGCGTGTGCCATGACGTGACGCAGAAGGTGATGGCCGAAACGGAGCGGGAAAAAACCCAGCAGCGCTACCGGCTGATCGCCGAAGAGGCCTCCGACATCATCCTCCTCCAGGAGAACGACCAGAACGTTTTCACTTCAAACGCCATGGAACGGCTGCTTGATCGCAAGCCCGAAGAATTCCAGAACGGCGAATACCTGAAGATCGTCCATCCCGACGACGTTGACGAGGCCAAAAAAGTGCTGGGCCGCCCGCCCGCGGGCGAAACGCGCACCGCCACCTATCGCGTGCGCCACGCCGACGGCCATTACATCTGGTTCGAAATTTCGACCCGCGGCGTGCACGACGAAGCGACCGGCACGTTCTGGGAGATCAGCGTGGGCCGCGATGTCACCGGGCGAAAGGAACAGGAGCTGGCGCTCAGGGCGGCGCAGGAACGCGCCGAAGCCGCCAGCAAGGCGAAATCGCTGTTCTTCGCCAACATGAGCCACGAGCTGCGCACGCCGCTCAATGCCATCATCGGGTTTACCGACATCATGTGCTCCGAAATGTTCGGCGCGCTCGGCAACCCGCGCTACAGGGAATATGCCGCGCTTATCCGCGCCTCCGGCAAGCATCTGCTGGACCTCATCGGCGACATTCTGGATGTGGCCAAGATCGACGCGGGCAAGCTGGAGCTTTCGTTCGTGCCCTGCGATCTTGGGGACTGCATCCGCGAGGGCGCCGATCTCCTGGCGGAGCGCGCGCGCGAAGCGGGCCTCGCGCTTTCGGTCGATATCCCCGATGCCGACCTGTCGCTCGTCGCCGATGGCCGGGCGCTCAAGCAGATCGTTCTCAATCTGCTCTCGAATGCGGTGAAATTCACGCAATCGGGCGGCCGCGTCGCGATCGGCGCGCGGGGCGAACCGGGTTCAGTCACGCTTTATGTGCGCGACACGGGCCTTGGCATACCGGCCGAGGCGCTGGAAAGGCTGGGCCGCCCGTTCGAGCAGGTTTGCACCGATCCGATGCTGGCCAAGGGCGGCGCGGGCCTTGGACTTTCGCTGGTGCGCGCCTTCACCGAAAAGCACGGCGGTTCCATGCGCATCGAAAGCGAAGTGGGCGCCGGCACGGAAGTGACGGTGGAATTTCCCCGCCGCCAACCTGCGCGCGCCGCCGCCTGACTATTCCGCCGCCGCCCGCCGCGGAAGATTCATGTACTTTCCGTACTCCAGCCGCGCGATGGTGCGGTTGTGCACTTCGTCCGGCCCGTCGGCCAGCCGCAGCGTGCGCAAGCTCGCATAGGCGCGCGCAAGGCCCGGATCGGTGGTCACGCCCGCCCCGCCCCAGGCCTGGATCGCGTCGTCGATGATCTTCAGCGCCATGCGCGGCGCCGCCACCTTGATCTCGGCGATCTCCGTGCGCGCCACCTTGTTGCCCACCTTGTCCATCATGTCGGCGGCTTTCAGCGTGAGCAGGCGGCACATGTCGATGTTGATGCGGGCTTCCGCCACCCGCTGTTCCCAGATCGAATGTTCGGCGATTTTCTTGCCGAATGCCTCGCGCGAAAGAAGCCTGCGGCACATCTGTTCGAGCGCCCGCTCGGCCACGCCGATCGTGCGCATGCAGTGATGGATGCGCCCCGGCCCCAGCCGGCCCTGCGCGATTTCGAAGCCGCGGCCTTCGCCCAGCAGAATGTTCTCGGCCGGCACTTTGACATTCTCCAGCACCACTTCGGCATGGCCGTGCGGTGCATCGTCGAATCCGAACACCGGCAGCATGCGCTTGACGTGGATGCCCGGCGTGCCGGCCGGCACAAGGATCATGGATTGCTGACGGTATTTGTCGGTATCCGGATCGGTCTTGCCCATCAGGATGTAGATCTTGCAGCGCGGGTCGCCCACGCCCGACGACCACCACTTGCGGCCGTTGATGACGTAATGATCGCCTTTCCGTTCGATGCGCGTTGCGATGTTCGTGGCGTCGGACGAAGCAACCAGCGGCTCCGTCATCAGGAAGGCGGAACGGATTTCGCCTTCCAGCAGCGGCTTGAGCCATTTCTCCTGCTGTTCCGGCGTGCCGTAACGCTCCAGCACTTCCATGTTGCCGGTATCCGGCGCCGAGCAGTTGAACACTTCGGACGCAAACCCGACGTGGCCCATCATTTCCGCGAGCGGCGCGTATTCGAGGTTGGTCAGGCCCGCGCCGTGCCGGCTTTCGTTGAGAAACAGGTTCCAGAGCCCGGCGGCTTTCGCCTTCTTCTTCAGCTCCTCCACCACCGGAATGACAACCCACGGATTGCCCTTTTCGCGCGCTGCGGCCATCTGCTCGGCATAGGTTTCTTCCGCCGGCCGGATGTGGCGATCCATGAAATCGCCCACGCGTTTCATCCATTCGCGCTGACGCGGCGAATAATCGAAGTCCATTGGTTCCTCCCGATAGCGATTGGGGAAAGTCTAGCCCGGGCGTCCCGGCCCCGCCACCGGTTTGAGGATTTGACAGGCGCGCGGCGACAGGCCAAGCAGCGGCCCATGCTGCTTTGGGCCGGTGTCGGGCTGATTGTTCTGGGGCTTGTCTGCTTCGCCTTCGACCGGAAGGCGGCGCGTCACCTTTACGCCGCGTTCAACTGGCCGTTTCTCAAGTTCATGTCGCGCACCACAAATCTGGCGAAAGGCGCCTATTGGCTCACGCTCGCCTGCGCGGTGGCGCTCATCAGCGAGATTGCGGTTCTTTCCGGTTTCGCGCCGGCTTTTTTTGCACCGGTTCTGCAGTATGCGCTGGCTTATCTTGCCGGCCTTGCCGCCGGCAGCGCGGTGCTGCACGGACTGAAACTCATTCTCTGCCGCCGCCGGCCCCGCGACGACGTCGATTTCGGCCTGTACGGCTTTTTGCCGTTCCGTTTCGAGTGGCAATACGATTCCTTCCCGTCCGGCCACGCCCTGACCATCGTCTGTGTGGCAGTGATCGCGTCCTGCGCCTGGCCGCAGCTGGCCGTGCTCTGGTTCGCGCTCGCCCTTTGCCTGGCGCTGTCGCGCGCGCTTCTGACCACGCATTTCTTCAGCGATGTCTTCATCGGCGCGGGGATCGGCCTTATCGCCGCGCGCGAGGCCGCCGTGCTTCTGTTTCCTTCGCTCGCGCCCGGCTGGTTCTGATTTTCGGCGCTCTTCGCCAGGCTCCGGAGATCAGGCCGCTTTGAGCTTTTCCAGGAACCGCCGCTCCTGCGCGATGCAGGCGGCAAAGGATGGCCGCGCGTGAATGCGCGCCATGTAGCCGGCAAGCCTGGGCCAGCGGGCCGCGTCCAGCGTTTCGCCGGAATGAAGGAAATTCACCAGCATGGTGGTGACGGAAATGTCGGCAATGGTGAAGCTGTCGCCGACCATATAGGTGTTGGCGCCGATTTCCTGTTCCAGATAATCGAAAATGGGCGGAAGCTTTTCGGCGATGGTCTTCTGCGGAATGCTTTCGTCCGGCTCCCGCCCGATCAGCTTTTTCACGACGCGCTCGAAGAAAAGCCCTGCGCCGATGCACTGGGCCATCAGCGAATCCGCATATTCCTCGAACCACAGGGCTCTCGCGCGCTGGAACGCCTCAGCCGGATAAAGCGCGGGCCTGGGGTATTTGTGCTCCAGATAGTCGCAGATCACGGAAGAATCGGGCAGCGTGTTGGGCTCGGGCAGATCGGTGTCGCGCAGGACCGGAATGCGCCTGAGCGGGCTGATGGCATGGAATTCGGGCGGCGGCGCAAACGGATTGACGTTGTCGAGCGTGTACTCGACGCCCTTTTCCGCCAGCACCACGCGCACCTTGCGCACGAAAGGCGACAGCGAGCCGCCGTAAACGATCAAGGCCACGTCAATCTCCCCGATGACAGCGGCACGATTGTCGAACCGGCGCCGCGCCAAATCAAGCGGGCGCTTCGACCTTGAGTTTCGGCGTCCGCTCCGGCGGCAGATTGTCGTACAGATCGGCGATCAGGTCCGACTTGACGCTGCGGAACCCGGGATCGTCCCACAGGTTTTCCCACTGGCGGGGATCGTTTGTGAGATTGTAGAGCTCTCCTTCCGTTCCGTCATATTCGATCGTGGTGCTCGCGCCGGCAAAGGCGGGCCAGTGTTCCTCAAGCCCGTTCGGCTGTCCGCGCGTGGACGGTTCGTAGCGCGTGAGCAGAAAACCGTCGCGATAGATCGAGCGGAAGTGAAACCCGTAGCCGGGGAACTGGCTGTCCCATTCGCAAATGGCGCGCTGGCGCGAGCCGTCGTCGCGCACGGGCAGCGCCCTGCCCTGCATCCAGGGTGCCGGCGCAACGCCGGCAATCGCCGCAAAGGTGGGCGCAAGATCCACCTGCTCCACCGGCTGCTCGACGACAGCGGGGGCGATCTTTGCGTTCGGCGCCGGCCGCCAGATGAACGGCAGGCGCATGAGCGCATCCACATGCCACGGCCCCTTGTAAACGAAGCCGAAATCGCCCTGCATCTCGCCGTGATCGGTGGTGAAGATCACATCGGTGTCGCCGTCCCAGCCGCGCGCGCGCACTTCATTCATCACGCGGCCGACCGCTTCGTCGATCAGCGCATTTTCGATATGCACCTTGGCGTTGATCTCGCGGATGTTGTCGTGGCTCAGCTGTTGGGGCGTGTAATTCATCGGCCCGCCTTCGATGTTGGCGAAGCGGCCTTCGTAGCAGGAAAGCCAGTGCGCCGGTTTCTTCGCGAGAATTTTGCGGATGGCGTCCGGCGAACCGGGATGGCCGTCCGGCAGCGGCAGGTCGCGCCAGTCGCAGCGCCAGTTCTCCGATGCCGGCGGATCCCAGGGATGGTGCGGGTCGGGAAAACTCAGCCACAGGAACCAGTCGTCGTCTGCGCCAAGCCCCTTGAGCCAGTCCACCGCAAGAGCCGCAAGCCAATCGGTGTGATAGGCCTCGCGGGGGATGGGATTGCTCGCGGTTTCCGGGGCGCCGGTCTCGCCGCCGGGCGTGGCATTCAGAAGCGGCACGGCTTTCGCAAAAATGTCGGGATGGTTCTTCTGTACCCAGCGGCCGTAATGTCCCACCGGCCGCCCGTTGAAATTGTAGATATGCATGGCGTGAATGGCGTAGTCGAAGCCGCGCCAGGGGCCATAATCGCCGTCGCGCTGGCGCCGGTTCTCCGTGTATTTCGCGGCCGGATCGAATCCCGGCTCGAAATGCGCCTTGCCGATGAGCGCGGTCCGGTAGCCGGCCTTGTCCTTCAGATATTGCGCGACGCTCGGCGCGTCTTCCGGCAGCGGGACGCCGTTCGCGAAGACACCATGCGTGCGCACATATTGGCCCGTGAGCATCGTGGAGCGCGCGGGCATGCACACCGTGTTCTGGTTGTACGCGCGCCGGTAATTGATGCCGTTGGCCGCCAGCGCGTCGATATTCGGCGTCTTGCAGAATCTGTTGCCGTTGCAGCCGAGCGAATCGAAACGCTGCTGATCGGTGGTGATGAAGAGAATCTTCCGGCCCATGGTCAGGCCGCCGTGCCGGCGCCGCAGCAGATGAGCGCCGTTCGCGCAAGCCCCGCATCGCGGTGGTAATGCGCCGCCAGATAGTCCGGATCCTGGATCATCTTCAGAAAGGCCTGCCGCGACGGGTAATGGACGCAGACGATCTCGTCCCAGTCGTTCGCGTCTGCATCGCCGATGAAGACGAGTTTCTGCGGGCCGCCCCACACAATGCGCCCGCCGAGCCCCGTAACATGGCGCAACGCCACCATGCCGTAGCGCTGATAGGCCTCGCGCCCGCTCAACTGTTCCCGCGCTTCCCGCCGCTCGGGCGGATAGGCCGCCCGCGCCCGATATTTGAGCAGATTGACCATCACGATCGGGCCGTCGGGCCCGTCTTCCGCCATCGCCCGCATCTGCTCCGCCGTTGGAACCACGCCCGCCATCTTTGCCCCCGCCTGTTGACCCGGCCGCATGTCCGGCCTAGTGTGTGAATCTGAATTGCCATTCAGATTTGTCAAGCCGCCATGCCTGCCGCCGCCATCAGACCGGCCGAACGCTGGGCCCTGCCCGCCAGCCAGGCGCGCAGCCGCGCCACGCGCGCGCGGCTTCTTTCCGCCGCCGAAACGGTGTTCGCGGAAAAGGGCTATGACGGCGCGCGGCTCGCCGACATCGCTGACGAAGCGGGCTGCTCGGTCGGCGCCGTCTATTTCCGCTTCAAGGACAAGGATGCGCTGTTCTTCGCCATCGTCGAATCCTTCATCGGGGAGGCGCGGCGCGGCCTGGCCGCGCTTTTGGGCGGCGCGGGGCATCTCGATCGCGATGACGTCGTGCGGCTGTTCGTGAATGCCGCGGCGCGCAACTTCCGCCGGCACAAGGGCCTGTTTCGCGCCATCGTCGAGCGCGGCATCGAACATCCGCATGCGATGAAGACGATGATGGCGTTTCGCGACGAGCTGGCCGCCACGCTGGAGAAAGCGATCGGAAGCGGCGGAAAAGTTCCAAGCCTGCCCATCCGCGTCATGACGCAGATGATCTACGGCTTCATGCTGACGGGCGTTCTGAACAAACAGGCGCCCACGAAATTCGGCGATGCGCGCGCGATCGAAGAACTGGCCAGCGCCTGCATCGCCTATCTCGGCGCGGCCCTGTCATGACGCTTTCGATCGATCTTTTCTGGTCGTTCCGCAGCCCGTATTCGTATCTCGCCACGCCGCGCCTGTGCGAAATGGCGCGGCAGTACGATCTGGCCATCAACGTGCGGCCCGTCTATCCGCTGGCGGTGCGGTCGGGCGAGTTTTTCCGGCAGGTCCATCCGCTCTGGGTGCCCTATCTCATGCGCGATACCTGGCGCATCGCGCAGATGCTGGGCCTGCCCTACCGCTGGCCCCGGCCCGATCCGGTGAAGGTGGATCCCGCCACGCTGAAAGCCACGCCCGACCAGCCTTACATCCATCGCCTCACGCGTCTTGGCTGCGCGGCGGCGGAAGCCGGGCGCGGCCTGCCGTTCCTTTTCGAGATCAGCCGCGTCATCTGGTCGGGCGAAATCGAAGGCTGGGACAGGGGCGATCATCTGGCGAAGGCGGCCGCGCGCGCCGGTCTCGATCTGGCTGAACTCGACAGAACGGTTTCCGGCGATCCGGAAAAATACGAAGCACTCATTCAGGAGAACCAGGCGGCGCATCTGGCAGCGGGCCATTGGGGCGTGCCGACCACGGTATTTCAGGGCGAGCCGTTTTTCGGCCAGGACCGGATTGACGTTCTTCTCTGGCGGCTGAGGCAGAACGGCCTGAAGGAACGCCCATGAAGCGCATCGCCCTTTGGGTTGCGCTTGCAGGCGTCGTCATCGTTGCGGGCGGCTGGCTCGCCACGCTGTCGCCGGATGTGGATGTCTGGCTTTATCGCCAGATGGCGCAGCGCGTCCTGCATGCGCCGCCGGTGCTGGCAAATCCCGGCGAACTGTCGGTGTTGTTGTGCGGCACCGGCTCGCCGCTGCCCGACCGCTCGCGCGCCGGCCCCTGCGCGCTGATTGCAGCGGGCGGCGATTATTATCTTGTGGATGCGGGCCTCGATTCCGCGCGCAACCTGATGCTCTGGCAAATCCCGCTGGATCGCATCCGCGGCGTGTTCCTCACGCATATGCATTCCGATCACATCGCGGAGCTGGGCGAAATCCGCCTGCAGACCTGGGTCGCGGGACGAAACGCGCCGTTGAAGGTTTACGGCCCGCCGGGGATCGAAACCGTGGTTGCCGGATTCAACGAAGCCTATGCGCTGGATTCCGGTTATCGCACCGCCCATCACGGCGCGGCGTTCCTGCCGCCGGGCGCGGCGGCGCTTGCTGCCGTGCCGCTGCCGCTCGGCAATGCAGACGCGCGCGTCATGATGCTTGCCGGCGGGCTGAAGGTCACCGCGATCCGCGTCAACCACGGCCCCGTGAAGCCCGCCTATGGCTACCGCTTCGACTATAACGGCCGCAGCGTGGTCATCAGCGGCGACACCTCGCCCGATGAAAATCTCGCACGCGCGGCGCGCGGTGCAGACGTTCTGGTGCATGAAGCCCTGTCGCCGGAGCTAGTGGCCATTCTGGGTCATGCGTTGCAGGCGGCGGGGCGTGTGCGGACCGCCAAGATCATGCACGACATTCCCGGCTATCACACAAGCCCGGTCGATGCGGCGCGCATCGCCAATGAAGCCCATGTCAGGTTTCTGGTTTACACGCATCTGTTGCCGGTGCTGCCGGATGCCATCGCCGAACGCGCGTTTTTGCGCGGCGTGAGCGGCGTGCGGCCCGCGGGTGTGACGCTCGGGCAGGACGGCCTGCTCGTCCGCTTGCCACCGCACAGCGCCGAAATCGAGCAAAGCGTGGTTGAATGATTATCGCCGCGCCTGGAAGAACTGCCTGAGCAGTTGCGCCGCCGCGCCCGAATCTCCCGCGCGGGAAACCTGCGGACGGTGGTGACAGGTCGGTTGCGCGAAAAACATGGGGCCATGCAGCACCGCCCCGCCCTTGGGGTCTTCCGCGGCAAACACCAGCCGCGCCACGCGCGCCAGGCTGATGGCGCCGGCGCACATCGCGCAGGGTTCCAGCGTGACGTAAAGCGTGGTGCCCATCAGCCGCTCGTTGCCGAGCCTTGCCGCGCCCTCGCGCAACACCAGCATCTCCGCATGCGCCGTGGGATCGCGCAGCTCCACGATGCGGTTGCCGGAACGCGCGACGAGGGCGCCCGCGCCATCCACGAGCACGGCGCCCACCGGCACTTCGCCGCGTGCGGAGGCGCTTTGCGCTTCTTCCAGCGCCAGTGCTATGGCTTCTTCGTCTTTCACGGACTCCTCCCTTGGCCGACGATAGCACGCAGAGCGGCGAACGCATTTCCAAGATCATCGCGCGCGCCGGAATCTGCTCCCGGCGGGATGCCGAAAAGCTGATCGAACAGGGCCGCGTCACGCTGGATGGCAGGAAAGTCACCGAGCAGGGCACGCGCGCCGGCGAACATCAGGTGGTGGCGGTGGATGGCGCACCGCTGGCCGAACCAGAGGCCGCGCGGCTGTGGCGTTATCACAAGCCCGCGGGACTGGTGACGACGCACCGCGATCCCAAGGGCCGGCCGACCGTATTCGACAGCCTGCCCAAAATCCTTCCGCGCGTGGTTTCGGTGGGACGGCTGGACGTCAACTCCGAAGGGCTGTTGCTCCTCACCAACGATGGCGCGCTGGCGCGCCAGCTCGAGCTGCCGGCGTCAGGCTGGGTGCGCAAATACCGCGTGCGCCTGTTCGGCAAGGTCACGCAGGCCGATCTCGACAGGCTGGCGCAAGGCCGCACCATCGGCGGGGTCCGCTACGCTCCGGTCACCGCCACGCTGGAGCGCAGCAAGGGCGTCTATTCCTGGGCGAGCGTAACGCTGAAGGAAGGCAAGAACCGCGAAGTGAAGCGCCTGATGGAATCGCTGGGGCTCAAGGTGGCGCGGCTGATCCGCGTGCAGTTCGGGCCGTTCCATCTGGGCCAGCTGGCCGAGGGCGCGGTGGAGGAGATTGCGCCCAAAATCTGGCGCGAGCAGCTTGGCCTGAAGAAAAAACCGAAATAATTCGTCACCGTCTTCCGGGCCGCCATGCGCGAATGCGCGTTGCGCAAACCGGAGCACGCGCGTAACAGAGCGCGCCATGCGCGCACCGACTCAGGGCCCGGCCGCCGTGCAGGGAACGGTTTACACCGTGATCCTGGCGATCGCCTTCTGCCACACCCTCAACGACATGATGCAGTCGATGCTCGTGGCGATCTACCCGAACCTGAAGCAGACCTTCGATCTCGACTTCGCGCATATCGGGCTGGTTACGCTCACCTTCCAGCTCACCGCCTCGCTGTTGCAGCCGCTGGTCGGCCTTTATACCGACCGGCGAGCGCTGCCCTTTGCGCTGCCCACCGCGATGGTGTTCACCTTCATCGGCCTGCTGCTTCTGGCCTTTGCACCGAACTATCCGCTGCTCCTTCTGGCAGCGGGAACGGTGGGCCTGGGCTCGTCGGTATTCCACCCCGAATCCTCCCGCGTGGCGCACATGGCGGCAGGACACAGGCGCGGGCTTGCGCAGTCGCTGTTCCAGACGGGCGGAAGCGTGGGCACCGCGCTCGGCCCGCTGATCGCGGCGCTTGTCGTTACGGCCGGTCATCGCACGGGCGTGGCCTGGTTCTCGCTCGCCGCATTCCTCGCCATCGCCATTCTCACGGCGGTGGGCATCTGGTACCGCAACCACGGCCTGGCGCGCGCTGCCCACCACGCGATGCGCCGGCATGTGGAATTGCCGCGCGCGAAGGTGCGGCTGGCGCTGGTCATCCTGGTGGTGCTGATGTTTTCGAAGTTCTTCTATCTGTCCAGCATCGGCAGCTATTTCACTTTCTATGTGATCCACAAATTCGGCGTGTCGGTTTCCGCCGCCCAGCTCTATCTCTTCGCGTTTCTGTCGGCATCGGCCGTGGGCACCGTTCTGGGCGGGCCGCTGGGCGACCGCTTCGGCCGCAAGCATCTGATCTGGGCTTCGATCCTGGGCTGCCTGCCATTCACGCTGGCCATGCCTTATGCCGGGCCGTTGTGGACGGGAATTTTCAGCGTGTGCGCCGGGCTTGTTCTTTCATCCGCCTTTCCGGCGATGGTGGTGTACGGACAGGAGCTGCTCCCCGGCCGCGTGGGCATGATCAGCGGCATGTTCTTCGGGCTGTCGTTCGGGCTGGGCGGATTGGGCGCGGCCTTGCTGGGCGTGCTGGCCGACCACACCAGCATCGCATTCGTCTATCACGTCTGCGCGTTTCTGCCGGCGCTGGGATTGCTGGCCGCCTTCCTGCCCGATCTGGCGCAGGAAAAACCGTTGCCGCCTGACCGAGGCCATCTGTCTGGACCTTGACATTGCGGTCCAGGGAGATTCGTTTGACGAGGTAAGGGCGCTTCTCAAAGAGGCAATCTCCACTTACCTGGAGGATGCCCAAAAGGAAGAACCCGCGACACGCGATCGTCTCTTAAACCGTCGGGTCCCGCTGCATACGCGTTTGGGATATGCTGCTCGGCTCGCTTGGCATGCGTTGCGTAATCGTCCGCGAGATGATGGCGACAGCTTGCAAGCGAGCTTCGAGTTGCCTTGCCACGCCTGAAGTGCACATTCCGCGAATTTATCGACATAATTGCGGCGCATGGCTTCGTCGAGATTAGGCATGGCGCCTCCAGCCATCGCCGATACCGGGGCGAATGGGCGATTACATCAAGCCCGATACGCTGCGATCCATGATCCGGCAGAGCCGGTTCCCGAAAAACCTGTTCCGCAAATAGCCATTCCTGGCATTTTCACAACGACGGCGTCATTGCAGCAGCGCATACCCCATCGTGTGGCATTGGCCGATGCCGCACTGGAGCAGCACCGCCACCAGGTTCACCGCGGCCAGCGCGATCACATAAAGGCTCGCCGCGCTTCCGATGCGCTTGAGGATGGGGAAGGCGCCGGCGGGAATTTTCGGCAGGTCCATGTCGCCCCCCAGCACGCAAAGCTGCACCGCATAGGCCATCAGGAGGAACAGCGTGATGATGATGGACCACACCGGCATGTGAATCCCGAACACCGCCGAGCCGATATAGGCGTGGCCTTCGCGCGGATAGATGTCGAGCAGCGTCTGCCTGACCGACACGATCAGCAGAAAGATCGCGCACAGCAGGCTCAGGCCCACGTTGCGGTAGGAAAAGCCGTTGCGGAAATCCAGGATGATGCCGAAGCAGATGCCGAACATCGCCACGCGCTGCAGCAGGCACAGCGGACAGGGCAATTCGCCATCCCCGAACTGGAAGGCCAGCGCCGCCGTCAGGATTGCGGCAAAGGTCAGCAGAATGAGCAGCTGATAGACATAATTGCCGAACGCCAGATCGCTTTCGAGCTCCGCGGAATGATGCCGGCTCATGCTCAGCCCTCCGCCGCAAGCGGGAGAAGCGTGCGCTCCACCGTGATCCACGGCATCGCAAAGCCGTATTTCGGGCTGTAAACCTCCCACAGGAAAAGGCCCGCCGACAGAACCAGGCACAGGATCAGCGCGGCAATCGCCAGCCGCTCGCGGTCGAACCAGGCAAGCGCCAGCGCCGCGACCAGAACCGCAAAAATCAGAAGCATCATGCGAAGGCTCCCCTGCCCGGCCCGCGGCCGATTCCCCTTCGCACTCTAGCACCCTTCGCAGACCCCGATATGGCGCCCACCGCCGGCGCCATTGCGGCAATGCCGGATGATGTTATGCCGCGGCCGCCGGCTCGCGCGCCTTCTGGGCCGGCGAACCGCCAAGGATCTGTTCGGCCGCTTTCAGGCCTTCGGCGAAGCTGGGAAGCCGCAACACGGGCACATCCATGCTGCGCAGCGCCGCAGCCGGTTGCGCCCTGAGCTCCGAGAGGATCACGGTTGTGGCGTTGGCGTTTGCGGTCCGCACGAAGCGCTTGAGCGCCGCCGCCCCCGTCGCATCGATCAGCGGCACGTCCGCCATGCGCAGGATCAGCACCTTCGGATAGCCGCCGCTGCGCGACAGCAGCTCTTCGAACTCCATGGCGGCTGCAAAGAAGAAGGGCCCGCTCAGCGCGAACACCTCGACCCCTGCGGGAAAATTCGCGCGCGGCAGGGCATTGCGGTTGGGCTCGGCGAACTCGTCCACATCTTCCGCCACCACGGGCAACAGCGCCCGGGCTTCGGCGGCCTGGGCCATGTTGTGCGCGAAAGCGATCGAAGCCAGCACCACGCCGGCCGCAATCGCCACCGACAGATCCACGAACACGGTCAGGAAAAAGGTGACCAGCAGCACCGCGCGATCGCTTGCCTGACCCTGCAGGATCAGCGCGAACACGCGCGCCTCCGCCATTTTCCAGCAGACGACGGCCAGCACCGCGGCCAGCGCCGCCAGCGGAATGTATGCGCCCAGCGGCGCAAACAGCGCCATCATGGAAAGGATCGCGGCCGAATGGGCGATTCCGGCCACGGGCGAGCGCGCGCCCGCGCGGATGTTGGTGGCCGTGCGCGCGATGGCCCCGGTTGCGGGAATTCCGCCCATGACGGCGCTTGCGATGTTGGCGATGCCCTGCGCCACCAGCTCGCAGTTGGCGCGATGCCTGCGCCCGGTCATGCCGTCGGCCACAACGGCCGAAAGAAGCGATTCAATGCCGCCGAGTGCGAAAATCGTGAACGCGGCGGGAAACAGCTTGCGCATCCCCGCAAGCGACAACACCGGCACATGGGGCTCAGGCAGGCCCGATGGAATTCCGCCGAACCGCGTTCCGATGGTGGTCACGGGAATGTGGAAGAGCCAAACCAGCAGGCTGGCCGCCGCGATCGCGATGAGAAAAGCCGGAAAGCGCGGTGCAAACCGCTGGATGAGAAGAATGAGCCCGAGCGTGACGACCGCGATGGCAAGCGCCGACGAATTGAAGGTGCCGATCGCGTTCCAGTATGTCAGCAGCTTGCCGGGAATGTCGGCCGGCACATGGGCGATGGAAAGCCCAAGGATGTCGCCGATCTGGCTGGCGAAGATCACCACCGCGATCCCCGACGTGAATCCCGTCACGACGGGAAAGGGGATGTATTTGATATAGGTGCCAAGCCGCAGCAGCCCGGTCGCGATGAGAAGCACCCCCGCCATCAATGTGGCGGCGATCAGGCCCTCATATCCGAATTGCGCGACGATTCCGGCCACGACCACGACGAATGCCCCCGTCGGTCCCGCGATCTGGAAACGGCTGCCGCCGAACAGCGCCACCAGCGTGCCGGCCACGACGGCGGTAAAAAGCCCGCGGCCCGGCTCAACCCCGCTGGCAATGGCCAGCGCCAGCGAGAGCGGAAGCGCAACCACCGCCACCGTCAGGCCCGCAAAGAGATCGGCCCGCGCTTCGGCCCAGCCGTAGCCTTCGCGCCAGCAGGTCACGAGCTTGGGTACGAACATATGCCAGGCCGAGCCCGGCCGGGCTGCGAGGCGCGCCGCTAAGATACTGTTATTCATTGACTATTTTGGACGACTCGGGGCCAGACGCGAATTACTTATTGCTGTATAACTACTATTGATGTAAGAAACATTAGTAGTAAAATATGAAACATGGTTATCGGGCGTTTACCATGCAGAGCGGCTTCCTGATCGGCGTGCTGGTGGCGGCAATTGCCGCCGCGGTTTTGGTCTTCGGAATTGCAGCAGCGAAAAGAAGGCGCCACATGCTGCCGCTAAACGATGCCGCGAGCGCCGCCTATGACGCCGCAAGGCGCGAAGGCATGGTGATTGCCGGCGTGGCCGAGGATGCGGGCGGGGCGCCGGGCGCGCTGGCCTGGTTTGTGCGCAGCATTGCAGGAGTTGTTCCCGTCTATGAAAGCCGCAGCGGCAACGGACCGTTTCTCAGGCTTGACCGGACGCGCACGACGCGGGCCGACGCAGACGTTGGCACCGGCGAGCAATCGCTTTACATACAGAAGCGGGATCTCAAATCCTACATCCGCTGGGCGCGCTCCATGCAATAGAGCCGCGAGGCCCGGCCATCGCGGGAGTTCGGCAGGAATGGTGGTCTGGTTGCTGAAGGCGCGGCAAATCCGGTCCGGCCGCGCCGGCTGGTGCGCGCCATGATCACGGCGGCGCAATTGCGCGCGGCCCGCGCGCTGGCCGGCATTGACCAGCGCCGGCTGGCGGAAGCCTCGGGCCTGTCGGTCCCCACGATCCAGCGCATGGAATCCAGCGAAGGCGTGATCCGCGGCAATGTGGATTCGCTGATGAAGCTGATCGCGGCCCTCGATGCGATCGGCATCGTTCTGATCGGCGAGGACGCCACAAGCAGCGAAGGCGGCCGCGGGGTGCGGCTGAAACGGCAGCCCGCGGGCAGCTAGAAAAACCGGCCAGGCATCATTTGCCGGGCTTCTTCAGCTGATGAAGCCCGGGGTTTGCGTCGCCGCTGACCACCAGGATGGGCATCAGAATCCGCATCCGCTTCAGCTGGGCGCGCCGCGTGTCCACCAGCGCGAAAACATCCTTGGGGCAGCCCGCTCTGACCCTGATGCCAAGGCTCATGGCTTCCTTCACCGTGATCCGGTGTGAATGATCCATATGCCCGGTGTTGAGCTTTTCGGACAGCTCGCAAGATCTTTCGCCGAACAGTCCCAGAAATCCCGTCCGCCGCTTGTGGTTGGGATTGATCCTGTGGCAGGCGGCTTTGACATCGCGCTTCAGGCGGCGCGCGCGGATGGCCAGCAGGGCGGTTGCATCATCCAGCTCCCCGATCCCCTTTTCCTTCTCGAGCTGCTCGAAATCGCCGGCGGGGACATTGTAGAGCTGCACATCCGTGGGGCCGAGATTGGCGTGCTTGTCCATCACGATTTCGTTGGCGGCCAGCGCGATTTCGGTTCCGCCCGACATGGCATAGTAGGGAACGAAGGCGGTGGCCCGCCGGCTAGCCACCAGAGCATCGGCAATCCGCTCCGACGCCATCTGGAATCCGCCCAGCGTGTGCAGAACCACGTGAATGGGCTTGCCCTTGGACGTTCTGACTTTTTCGAGGATGTCGGTCGCTTCCTCGTTGTCGAGCCATTCATCGTCGTCATGCACGATGCACACGAGCGCGCATTTGTGCCTGGACTCGTAGTCCGCCTGCAGGCGCTTCCACTCGCGGTCTATCGCCTGCGGGTCGGCCACCTCGGCCTCGCCCGGCCCGTTCTGGTTGCGGATGTCAGGTCCAGCCTGTTTTTGCCTGCGCATCGAAGGGAACAGGGACATCGCAACCAGCGTCGCCCCGCCTGCGAGCACGGGAAAATCAGCCGGAAACAACCACATGTGTGCCCCTCCATGTTGTTGCTTAAGAAGAAGCTTACCAATGCAATCCGAATTGGGCGAAATTCTGCTTTCCGCGCCGCACAAACAGGCCGCCCCGTGTGACAATGATGCCACAATGGATGGGGGCCCGGTAACCATGGCCTATCCTGAAAACCGGACCGTTCGTTACCTTGGCAGCGAATGGAATGAAGAAAAATTTGGAATCGACATCTCGGCTTTGACTAGACTGGGGCCGGGAAAGGGGTGGGCCTTGCCGGACCGGCGAAATCATTACGACGGTCGAGTTTGAGCATGCGAATGGCCCGGCCGCATCGGGTTATCGTCCGGTCGCATCATTGCGCGTGCAGTCCGATGATCAGGAAGTGCACCTGCAGATGGTTGGCCTTGAATACATTGCCCCGCCACAGGAGCGCTTTGTAATGCTCAAGGCTGACCGGAGTGAATCGAACCCCAAACGCTACATCGAAAATTTCTCGCACACTGCGATGTTTGGAAAACCGGTCGGCATCTCGATTGCCTGGAACTCGCAAAATCGCGTAACCACCAGCGTGGGTGCCATGGAGCAGCACGACATGCAGATGCGATCGCCCCCAAACTATGCAGGACTGTCGATGGCCGCCGGCAGCGTGCGATTTGAAAACACCGCGTTGCTCTGCTTTCCGGATTCTGCCCGTTAAAGCCCGGCCATCGTGTCCTTCGCCACAACCGATCTTCTTTTCGCCATCGGGCATCATGTGCTGGTGTTTGCGCTGGCGGCGGTGCTGGCGTTCGAGATCGCGGTTCTGCGCCACGGGCTCACAGCCAGAGACATCGCGCGGCTGTCCCGTGTGGACGTCTGGTACGGCATCCTCGCCGCCGCCATCCTGATTGTGGGCTTTTCGCGCGCGGTGTTTGCCGCCAAAGGCTGGGCCTATTATTCCGCCAACGTCTTCTTCTGGGCCAAGATCGCGACGTTCGCGCTGGTGGGTGTCCTTTCCATCCGGCCCACGGTTGCCATCATCGGCTGGCGCCGCGCGCTCAAGTCCGATCCCGGATTTCTGCCCGGCGTGATGGCCATCGCGGGCCTCCGCCGCTATCTCTGGGCTGAAGCCCTGCTCTTCGTCCCGATCCTTGCCTGCGCCGCGCTCATGGCCCGCGGCTATGGCGCGCCCGGCTCCTGAAAAACCTTGACGTCCGCAGCTGCTTGGACTATAATCATATAATGGGTTTTGAAGGGAGAATGACGGGGCCTCCATTTCACGCCCGCCCGAGCGGGGAGAGAGATGGGGGGAGGGGGTCCCGGATTTCTGAAAACAATTGCCCAGCCGAACGCTGGGAAATTTCGATTGCGAAATGAATGGCCGCCCTGCCCGGCCCCGTTGACTTCGCAAGCGCGAACGCTAGGTTGACCGCCCTTTTCGCTCCGATTGAAGGACTTTCGCCGTGGCCAAGCCGACAACCGCCAAGATCCGCCTGAACTCCTCCGGCGACACGGGCTACTTCTATGTCACCAAAAAGAACACCCGCAGCATGACCGAAAAGTTCACCATCAGGAAATACGATCCCGTGCTGCGCAAGCACGTGGAATTCAAGGAAGGCAAGATCAAATAACGTCCTCCTTCGAGGGCGGCCTTTGCGCCGCCGCCTCAGGACGACGCCGATCGTCTTTGAAGCCCAAAATCCGCTGAAAATTGAAGGAAACTCGTCACCCTGAGGCGCGCGAAGCGCCCCGAAGGGTTGAAATCCGGTTCGGCCGCGCGTTTCATTTAAGCCCGCTATTCAAGGAGACGACCCATGGCCACCGCGATTGACTGGCACGCCGAAGCCGCAAAACTCTCGTTCCGCTCGCAAGCCTTCATCAACGGCAAATATGTGCCCGCGGCCAGCGGCAAGACCTATGACAATGTCTCGCCCGTGGACGGCAAGGTGCTGGCCAAGGTCGCATCCTGCGACAGGGAAGATGTGGACCGCGCGGTAAAGGCCGCGCGCGCGGCCTTCAACGCCGGCAAATGGGCCGAGGCCGCGCCCAAACAGCGCAAGCGCACGCTGCAGAAATTCGCCGACCTGATCGCCAAGCACGCCGACGAGCTTGCGCTTCTGGAAACGCTCGACATGGGCAAGCCCATCATGTTCGCCAAGGGCGTGGACGTGATGAGCGTGGTGGATCACGTGCGCTGGTTCGCCGAGGCAATCGACAAGGTCTATGACGAAATCGCTCCCACCGGAAAGGACGCGCTCGGCATGATCACGCGCGAGCCGCTGGGCGTGGTTGGCGCGGTCGTGCCGTGGAATTTCCCGCTGCTCATGGCGGCCTGGAAGTTTGCGCCCGCATTGGCCGCCGGAAATTCCGTGATCCTGAAACCGGCCGAGCAGTCGCCGCTTTCGGCGATCCGGGTGGCCGAGCTTGCGATGGAAGCGGGCATTCCCGAAGGCGTGTTCAACGTCGTGCCCGGCTTCGGCGAAACGGCCGGCCAGGCGCTGGGCCGTCACATGGACGTTGATGCAATCGCATTCACGGGTTCCACGGAAGTCGGAAAGTTCTTCCTGAAATATTCCGGCGAATCCAACATGAAGATCGTGAGCCTGGAATGTGGCGGCAAGACGCCCAACATCGTCTTCGCCGACGCGGCGAACATGGATGCGGCCGCGATGGGCGCAGCCTCCGGCATCTTCTTCAATTCTGGCCAGGTTTGTGTCGCCTCCTCGCGGCTTCTGGTGGAAGAGAAGATTCATGACGACTTCGTCGAGAAGGTGAAGGCGATCTCGGCCGCCTTCCATCCCGGCGATCCGCTGGATGTGAACACGCGCATGGGCTCGATGGTGGACAAAAGCCAGATGGACCGCGCGCTGTCCTATGTCGAAAAAGGCCAGAAGGAAGGCGCAAAGCTTATCGCCGGCGGCCGGCAGGTGCGCCAGAATTCCGGCGGCTTCTATGTGGAGCCCACCATCTTCGACAAGGTGGCCAACGACATGACCATCGCGCAGGAAGAAATCTTCGGGCCGGTGCTTTCCACCATCACCTTCAGGGACACCGAGGAAGCCATCCGGATCGCCAATGACACGATCTATGGGCTCCAGGCCTGCCTGTGGACGAATGATCTCACCAAGGCCCACCGCGTGGCGCGGGCGCTGCGCGCGGGCACCGTGAACATCAACAACACCGATGGCGGCGGCGTGGAAGTGCCGTTCGGCGGGTACAAGCAGTCCGGCTTCGGGCGCGACAAGTCGCTTCACGCGCTGGACAAATACACCCAGCTCAAGACGACCTATATCAAGCTGGCGTAACGGCTCGGCGCCCCGGCGGCGGCGGGAAACGGCCATGAACCTTTTGGCCTGCCACGGGTTCACGGCAAGTGGCCGCGTGACTGCCGTTTGCGACGGACGTCAGCCCGCGGCGGGCGTGATTTGGCCGGCCGTTATGCTATCGTGTTGCAAATCGCCATCTGGCAGGAATGGCAGCGGCAGGACAGGTTTGAACGATGCTACGAACGCTCTTCCTTCAGGCCCCGTCATTTGATGGCTTCGACGGCGGCGCCGGTTCCCGCTATCAGGCGCGGCGCGAGGTCAAGTCCTTCTGGTTTCCGACCTGGCTCGCCCAGCCGGCCGCGCTGGTCGAAAACTCGAAGCTGATCGATGCGCCGCCCCACGGCATCGGGCTTGCCGAGGTCGTGAAGCAGGCGAAGGACTTCGACCATGTGGTCGTGCACACATCGGTCCCTTCATTCAAATCCGATGTTGCCACGATCGAGGCGCTGAAGGCGGAAAACCCGAAGCTGCTGGCGGGCATGATCGGCGCCAAGGTCGCGGTGAACGCCGAAGGATCGCTTCGCGAGGCGCCCGTTCTGGATTATGTCGCGCGCAACGAGTTCGATTTCACCGTCAAGGATGTAGCCGACGGCCTGCCGCTGAAGGAGATCAAGGGCATCAGCTACCGGTCGTCGCGCGACGTCATTCACCACAATGAAGACCGACCGACGATCGAAAACATGGATTCGCTTCCGTTCGTGACGCCGGTTTACAAGCGCGATCTTACGATTGAAAACTATTTCATCGGGTATCTGAAGCACCCCTACATTTCGCTTTATACGGGCCGCGGCTGCAAATCGCGTTGCACCTTCTGCCTCTGGCCGCAGACGGTGGGCGGGCACAGGTACCGTACGCGCAGCGTGGGCCACGTGATCGACGAAATCCGCTATGCCAAATCGGCGTTTCCGCAGGTGAAGGAATTCTTCTTCGACGACGATACCTTCACCGATGATGCGCCCCGCGCCGAAGCCATCGCCCGCGAGCTCGGCAAGCTGGGCGTCACATGGTCGTGCAACGCCAAGGCGAACGTGCCCCGCGGAACGCTCGAAGTCCTCAAGGACAATGGCCTGCGGCTTCTGCTCGTGGGCTATGAATCCGGCAACCAGCAGATCCTGCACAACATCAAGAAGGGCATGCGCGTGGAGGTGGCCGAGCGTTTCACCCGCGACTGCCATGATCTCGGCATCACAATCCACGGCACGTTCATTCTGGGATTGCCGGGCGAAACGACAGAGACCATCCGCGAAACGGTCGAATTCGCCAAGCGCATCAATCCGCATACGATCCAGGTCTCGCTGGCCGCCCCCTACCCCGGCACTTATCTTTACAATCAGGCAGTGCAGAATGGCTGGCTGGATGCGGCCAACGCGGAACTGGTGGACGAACACGGCATCCAGATCGCGCCCCTGCACTACCCGCACCTTTCACACAAGCAGATTTTCGATTCGCTGGAAGATTTCTACAAACAGTTCTACTTCCGGCCCGGCAAGATCGCGTCCATCGTGGCCGAGATGATGCGTTCCACCGATGTCATGAAGCGGCGGTTGCGCGAAGGCGTGGAATTCTTCCACTTCCTGCGCGAACGCAGGGGCCATGCGGCCTGACCATGAGCGCATCGCTTGCCTTTCCTGACCTGTCCCTGCGAGCCCGCACGCCGGTGGCGCCCGGCCCGATCCGCCTGGGCAGCGAGGCGCACAAGAACCTCTTTTGCCAGACGCTGCTGTCCACCTTCGATCCCTACAAGCCCGCGGTCATCGACTGGCCGCAACTGGAGCCGGACGCGAAGGCGCGCCTGACCGCGCTGCCAATTTGGGACATCGCCGTGCAGACCGAGGGCCGCGCCGGCCTGCGTGTGGAAGCCTATGGCAATGAGGTTGGCGACCCGCTGCTCAAGCAGGCGATTGCGCTCAACGCGTTCGAAGAAAAACGTCACAAACATGTGCTGCACAACATGGTGCAGGCCTATGGCATCGCGCTCGAGCCCGAGCCGGCGTATGTCGCGCCAAAAGATGCCGAATGGGCTTTCATGGTGACCGGCTACAGCGAATGCATCGACAGTTTCTTCGCCTTCGGGCTTTTCGAGCTTGCCAGACGGTCGGGCTTTTTTCCGCAGGCGCTGGTGGAAACATTCGAGCCCGTCATGCGCGAAGAAGGCCGACACATCCTCTTCTTCGTGAACTGGGCGGCCTGGCATCGCCGCAACATGCCTGTCTGGCGGCGCCCCTGGTTTGCCATCAAAACGCTTGCGGTCTGGGCGTTTCTCATCTGGGAGCGCATCGGACTGGCCAGGAACGTGGGCGGCAAGCCGCAGGACAACAACTTCACGCTCAGCGGCAGCCAGGATCTTGGCGTGGATGTCTCGGTCGCGGAACTGATGGACGTCTGTCTTGCCGAGAACGATCGCAGGCTCGGCATTTACGATGCGCGCCTGCTGCGCCCGAATGTCGTGCCGCGCCTGGTGCGTTTTGTGCGCTGGTTCATGCCGAGACCGGCTGCGGGCCGGCGCTAACCAGCCGCCTCACCGGCGCAGGGCCGACAATTGCCCGCGCGGCAAATTCACGAGCGCGCCGACAAACCGGCCCACGGAATTCTTTGCCAGGCCTGCGACGTTGATGCGGCCGGATTCGGGCATATAGATCGCCGCGTCTTCCCGCAGCTTCAGGACGGCGTCCGCCGGCAGGGCCAGCGTGGAAAACATCCCCGCCTGTGTGCCGATCGCATCGAGCGCCAGTCCATGCGCATGCGCCTGCGCGGACAGGAGCGCTCTGATCTCCGCGATCCGCTTGCGCATGGATTCAAGCTCCGCGCGCCAATCCGCCTTGATGGCGGGATCGTCAAGTATGATGCGCACGACAGCGCCGCCGTGGTCCGGAGGCATGGAATAGTTCGGCCGCGCCGCATCCACCGCGATGCTCAAGGCGGTGGATGCCGCCTTCGGCGTTTCAGCCAGCACAAACAGGGCGCCCGTGCGCTCGCGGTAGAGGCCGAAATTCTTGGAGCATGAATAGGTCACCAGCGCTTCCGGAACATGCCCAAGCACATGACGGATGGGCGACATGTCCGCATCGAGCCCGTGCCCCAGTCCGTGGTAGGCCGTGTCAATAAGCGGCAGCAGGCCCTTGGCGATCACCACCTCGGCAATTTCGTGCCATTGCTGCGCGGTAAGGTCGGAGCCTGTCGGGTTATGGCAGCAGCCCTGGAGCACAACGACGTCGCCGTGTTCCGCGGCACGTAGGGCATGCAACAGCCTGTCGAACTGCACGGTCTGGGTATCCGTGTCGAAATAGTCGTAGGTGTGAATCGAAAGCCCCGCGGCATTGAAGATCGGCGCATGGTTCGTCCAGGCCGGCAGACCCAGAATGACACGCCGCGCATGGGCCTTGACCGCCACATCGGCCGCAAGCCTCAGCGCGCCTGTTCCGCCGGGCGTCTGAAGTCCGATCATCCGCTCGCCCAGCCTTGCCGACAGGTCCTTGCCGAACGCAAGCTCACGCACCAGGGCCACGAAACGCCGGTCGCCTTCGGGCCCGACATAGCTCTTGGTGGTTTGCGTCTGCTGAAGCTTCGCTTCGGCCTCTTTCACGGCCTTGAAGACGGGCGTGATTCCGGTTTCATCGCGATAGACGCCGATGCCCAGATCAATTTTTTCCGGCCGCGGGTCTGCCGCAAACAGCTTGATCAGCTCAAGCAGCGGGTCGGGCGGACGTGGCGTGAGGCTCTGGAACAATAGATGCTCTCAAGGGAAATGGTGCCGGAGGAGAGAATTGAACTCTCGACCTACCCCTTACCAAGGGGTTGCGCTACCACTACGCTACTCCGGCGGCCTTGGGCGGACGAATTCAGGCGATCGCCCCGGGGCGAGAGGCTATAGCCGATCAAGGACGGAAAGGGAAAGACCCGCATGAAGCCCGATGCGCGGAAGGAGCGTCTGGCCGCGGCATTGCGCGAAAACCTGCGTCGCCGCAAGGCGCGCGAGCGCGCGCTGGCCGGGCGCCGGGACGCGGCCGCCGAACCTCCGCCGAATCCCCGCCCGAATAAAGACAAGAAACCCGGCTTAACCTGATCCGCATGCGGCGTTGTTTGCCAGGCCACAGCCGCGCTACAAGCGAAGGCGGCGCGGGCTTTGCGCCGGGCGTGAGGGGTTATGGACCGGATCCGGATCAGCGGCGGCAGGCGCCTGAAGGGCGAGATCGCCATTAGCGGCGCGAAAAACGCGGCCCTTCCGCTCATGGCTGCCGCGCTGCTGACCGATGAGACGCTGACGCTTGTCAACGCGCCGAACCTTTCCGATGTCGCCTTCATGGGGGACCTCCTGCGCGGCCTTGGCGTAGGCGCCACCTATTCGCGCGCCAACGGCGATGGCGGGCGCTGGGACTTGCGCGCGGCGGACCTTAAGAGCACGACCGCCGATTACGATGTCGTGCGCAAGATGCGCGCGAGCTTCCTGGTCCTGGGGCCGCTTCTTGCGCGCGCGGGCCATGCCAAGGTTTCGCTTCCCGGCGGATGCGCCATCGGCGCACGCCCGGTGGATCTGCATCTGAAGGCCTTCGAAGCAATGGGGGCTTCGATCGAATTGTCCGACGGATATGCTATTGCCAGCGCAAATCGCGGCTTGAAGGGCGCGCGTATCGAATTTCCCTTCGTCTCGGTCGGCGCCACTGAAAACACGCTGATGGCTGCGTCGCTGGCAAGCGGCCAGACCGTGATTGAAAACGCGGCCCGGGAACCGGAGATCGGCGATCTTGGACGCTGCCTGATTGCCATGGGCGCCAGGATCGCGGGCCTGGGCACGTCGTACATTACCGTGGATGGCGTCGATCGGCTGCATGGCGCACGGCATGCCGTGCTTCCAGACCGCATCGAAACCGGCACCTTCGCGATAGCTGCGGCAATCGCCGGCGGCGAGATCGAACTGACGGGAACCCATTGCGATCTGATTGAATCGGTCATTCCGCTGCTCGCGCGCGCAGATACGACCGTCAAGCCAACCAACCGCGGCATGACGGTTTACCGCAACGGCAGCCGGCCCATCGCCGCCGATGTGGAAACTGCGCCATTCCCCGGGTTCCCGACCGACCTGCAGGCACAATTCATGGCCCTTATGACGACGGCGGACGGCACTTCGCGGATCCGCGAGACGATCTTCGAAAACCGGTTCATGCATGTGCCGGAACTTCTGCGCATGGGCGCCGACATTCATGTGCAGGGCGACACCGCGACGGTGAACGGCGTTGAACGCCTGAAGGGCGCGCCGGTCATGGCAACAGACCTGCGCGCGAGCGTGAGCCTTGTGCTGGCGGGGTTGGCAGCCGAAGGCGAAACCATCGTCAGCCGCGTTTATCATCTGGACCGCGGTTTCGAGCGGCTGGAGGAAAAGCTCTCCGCCGTCGGCGCGGATATCGAACGGCTGAAGGCATGACACGCGAAATTCTGGCGGCCGAGGACGCCGAAGACCTGAACGTGATATCCGCGACCCTGCAGGACGCCGTGGCGCAGGTGCGCGATCTCGTATGGCTTCCGAAAAGCAGGCGTTTTGCAGCCCTCTTCAACCGTTTCAAGTGGGAGGCGGCGAGCGGCAGCCGAAGCCGGAATCTTCGGGTACGCTCGGGGCTGCGTTTCGACTCTGTGCTTGCCGCGAAATCGCACAGGATCAATCGCGCCGCCCCGGAAGCGGTGCTTTCGCTGCTGGCGATCCGTTTCATACCTAAGGCGCCGGGCGATCCGGCCGGCACGGTGGAACTTGATTTTGCCGGCGGCGGGATCATCCGTCTGGAAGTGGAATGTATCAACGCCACACTGACGGACATGAGCGGCCCCTGGGCCGCGCGCGGCCGCCCGGCGCATGACACCGAAGAGGCGTGACGTCGCGCCGGAGAACAGGCATTGCGCGCCATGACCGACGCCGCGTCCTTTCGAATCGCAAGCATCGTCCTCGACGAAAAAAGTGTCGTCAGGCGTACGCGCGAAATCGAACAGGAACGCGAGATCGCCGTATATGACCTGATGGAAGCAAATTATTTCCGTCCGGACGGATCGGATGGCGGTCCCTATCATCTTGTCCTGGGCGTCAAGGAAAACCGCATGATATTCGATGTGCGGCTGGAGGACGGGTCGGCTCACGCCCGCGTCGTTCTTTCCCTCACGCCGTTCCGGCGCGTGGTGAAGGACTACTTCCTGGTCTGCGAGAACTACTTCAAGGCGATCCGCACGGCGCCGCCTTCGCAGATCGAAGCGCTCGATATGGGCCGGCGCGGATTGCACAACGAAGGCTCGGAACTCCTGCGCGAACGCCTGAAAAACAAGATCGAGGTCGATCTGGAAACGGCGCGCCGCCTCTTCACGCTCATTTGCGTCCTGCATCTGAAAGGCTGACAGCGCCACCGATTCGCCACATTCCCGGCTGGACGCTGCGGAACCGCCAACGCCAGCAGACCGTTTGTTTCCGTGAGAAACCGGCGGGCGCAGGCGGTGGTCGCGCGAGGGGATTTTTGCGAAGGAGACATTCAAATGGCCAAAGTATCTTTGCTGTTGTTGGGCGCCGTGATTGCCGGGGCTGCCGGGGCGGGTTTCGCCTTTCCGGCTGCAGCCCAAGACAGGCAGGAAGAGGTGATCGTTACGGCGCCGCCCCTGAACGCCGAAAGCACGAGATTGAACGGACCGCTGGAAAAAGTGTCACTGTCCACCGAAGTGCCTTATGGCGACCTCGATCTGACAAGACGGCATGACGCCCGCATCTTGCGCGCGCGCGTCCGCGATGCCGCATACCAGACTTGTGCACAGCTGGCGCAAGCCTATCCCGTGTATCAGATGACGAGCGCGCCTTCGTGCGTCCGCGCCGCCCTCAGCAGTGGAATGCCCAAGGCCGAAGAAGCGATCGACAGCGCACGCATTGGCGAACGTTACAACGCAGCTTATTACGGCTACGAGCGGTAGGCCGGCATTGCGCAGGCAAGGCTATCCGGCTTTTGCCTGCGCAATATAGCGATCGATCACCTGGTCAAGGATATCCAGCGGCACGCGCCCGCAATCGAGTCCGGCCGAATGGAAGTCTTTGATGCTGTAACGCGCACCGAGCGCCGCCTTTGCGCGTTCCCGCGCCTTGACCCACACGGTGTGACCGATCTTGTAACTGCACGCCTGACCAGGCGTGACGCAGTAGCGTTCGACCTCGCGCGCAGCAAACGTTGGCGCGTTGCCGCCATGCTCCACAAAATACCGGATGGCCTGATCGCGCGTCCATCGCAGACTGTGTATTCCCGTATCCACCACGCAGCGATTGGCGCGAAAAAGCTGGAAATTCAGATAGCCGATCCGGCCCAGCGGATCGTCTTCGTACATCCCGATTTCATCCGCCAGCTGTTCGGCATAAAGCGCCCAGCCCTCCGCATAGCCGGAAAAGCCGATCGTCTTTCGCAGAAGAGGAAGGTTCTTGTTGGACAGTGCGAGCCCGCCCTCGAGCTGATGGCCGGGCAGGCCTTCATGGAAAACCGTGGTGGAAAGCGCCCATTTCGGCCACTCCGCGCTGTTGTGCAGATTGAAATACACGATCCCGGGCCGTGACCCGTCGAGCGCGGGCCCCTGGCTGAAGGCGGACGACGCGCCGGCTTCTGTCGCGGCCGGCACGCGGCGCACTTCAAAGGAATAAGGCGGCAACCGGTTGAACACCGATGGAAGCTTCGGCCTGATCTCGGAGAGGCGCTGATTGCAGTACGCGATCTCATCCGCCTTGCCGGCATCTGTGTTGGGATAGATCGATTTCGGATCGTGGTAGAGCGCCAGGATGCGCTCGGCCACAGTGCCCTTGGTCATCCCCTGCGCCTTCAGCAGCCCGTCAATGCGCGCCGTGATTTCCGCCGCCTGATCGAGGCCAAGCTCGTGGATCTGCGCCGACGTCATGTTTGTTGTCGTCGCGGAATGGAGCGAAGCAGCGTAATACGCTTCGCCCTCCTTGAGCTTCCACAGCCCGGCATCAGAGGTGGCCGTCGCGCGCATGGCTTTGGTCTGCGCGATCTGCCGTTCCATCGCCGGTGCAATCCGGGTCGTGTAAATCCGGGCCGCCTTCTTCGCATAGTCGTCCGAAAGTCCCCTCGCCTTCGCGCGCCTGGCGATTGACGTGACCAGCAGGGATTCGTCGGCGGCGACGTGGAAGGCATTCATCTGCTCAAGCGCGCGATCCAGAATGAAGTCGGGCGGCGCCACGCCTTCGGCACTGTCGTGTTTCATGCGCTCGGTGTCGTCATCGAGCTGGCCCGCGAAGGCGTCGAGGCGCGAAAGATAGGCGTCGCAATCTTCCGCCGTTTCGATCCTGTGCTTGGTGTCCATGAAATCCGGGAACGTCTGGTAAACGCCGGTCAGCTGGCTCACCACATAGGGCGACGGCCCAAACGAGGAACCGCCAAAGTCAAACGCCGCAATCGCGGCACGGGATTCGCCCACGTACACGAGAGTGTCGTAGTTCACCTTGTCCATGCCGCTGAGCCCGGATGCATCGATCGCCTTCAGGCGGGACAACTGTGAGGCATTCAGTGCCTTGGCGGCGGCAACCCCGGCGAGCGATTCATCGCGCAACTTGTATTTGAGGGCCGCGTTGGCGCCTGTGTCGAGCCCGAGGAGCGTGGCGCTCTCGGGGCTCTGATTCAGGTTTTCGCGGAAAAAAGCGTCCATCAGCGCATTCAGGCGTGCGGCAGGGCCGGCCTCGGCGCCGCGCGCAGACTGAACCGAATAGACAAGAGCCGCCGACGCAGCCGACGACAGGAGTTCACGGCGATTGAGCATGAAATTGACCCCCTCGTTTTCCGGCAGCATAGCGACCGGTCGCCATATCGCGGCGCAAAACAATGTCGCAATTCTTGTCAGGGCGCCGGCGAAGCCTCGGGAACGCCCTGTGCTGGCGGTCTAAGGCCTTGCCTTGATTTTGGCCGCGTTCGGTGCAATCTCCGCACCCGATCAATCGCCAGGGGACGAATGGCAAAGGAAGAACTGCTGGAATTTCCGGGCACCGTGAGCGAGCTGCTCCCGAACGCGACCTTTCGCGTGAAGCTGGAAAATGGCCATGAGATCATTGCCCACACTGCCGGAAAGATGCGAAAGAACCGCATCCGCGTGCTGACCGGCGACAAGGTGCTCGTGGAGATGACGCCCTATGACCTCACAAAAGGGCGTATCACCTATCGCTTCAAATAGGACGGTTGTCGCGGCTCGGCCGCGGCTGGTGCTGGCGAGCGGCAGCCCGCGTCGCGTTGCATTGCTCAAACAGGCCGGGATCAGACCCGACAAGGTGTTGCCGTCGGACATCGACGAGTCGCCCCGGCGAAAGGAATTCCCGCGCACGCAGGCGGCGCGCCTTGCCGTCTCCAAGGCCAGGGCCATCCGGGAACCGGGCGCGCTGATTCTGGCAGCAGACACAGTTGTGGCTTGCGGGCGCCGCAGCCTGCCGAAGGCCCAAAACGATCATGACGTGCGCCGTTGCCTGGAGCTCCTCTCCGGGCGGCGCCATCAGGTGATCACAGCTGTGGCCGCAATCGATCCGACCGGGCACCCTCACGTTCGCGTTGTCGTGACGCGCGTGTCATTTGCACGACTCAGTCAGACTGACATTCAGTCATATGTGGCAAGTGGCGAAGGGCTGGGGAAAGCAGGCGGTTACGCCATCCAGGGCCGCGCGGAGACATTCGTGCGCCAGCTGAACGGTTCGTATTCAAATGTTGTGGGTCTGCCTCTTTTCGAGACGATCGCGCTGTTAAGGGGCTGCGGCTATTCCATTCCATGATAAGCTTGGACTGCTGCTATTAACTTTGCGATTCATGAAAGATGTGCTGATCAACGCAGGCGCGGCGGAAATCCGCGTGGCGATTGTGGAAGGCGGACGCCTGCAGGAGCTGTTCCTGGAACGCACGCTGGGGCTTGAAGATTCCGATGTCAAAAAAAAGAACGGACGCAGCGGTCACAGCCTGATCGGGAACATCATTCTGGGACGCGTGCAGCGCGTGCTGCCCGGAATGCAGGCGGCCTTCGTCGATATCGGCATGGATCGCGCCGGCTTCCTCGGCGCGCGGGAAGCGCGATGCCTTGCCGACCTTCCGGGCTTCGACGACGAACGCGCCCCAAAAATCGGCGATTGCGTGCACGAAGGCGAAGAGATCATCGTGCAGGTGGTGAAAGATCCGATCGGCGAAAAGGGCGCGCGTCTTTCTGCAAACGTCACCATTCCGGGGCGCCTCCTCGTCATGGTCCCAAACCAGCCCGGCATCGCGTTGTCGCGCCGCATCGAAGACGAGGCCGAACGGGCACGGCTTCTGGCGTTGGGCGAGCAAATGGTCGCGGAAACCAACGGCACGCTCGTTCCGGGCGCCGGATATATCGTGCGCAGCGCGGCCATCGGGGCAAGCCTTGCCGATATGCGCGAAGACGCGGAACGGCTGGCGGAGGCCTGGCGGCCGGTGATGGCGAAGTGGCAACGCGCGAAGGCTCCGGCCGTGCTGTATCACGACCTTGACCCGGTCGAGCGCACGATGCGGGACGAAGTGGATGCGCAGACCCGGCGGGTGCTGATCGATGACCGGCCGGCGTTCGAGGCTGCGCTGGCCTATATCCGCCGCACAATGCCGGATGCCGAACGCAAGCTCGAGCTGTTTGAAGGGCCGGGCATGCTGTTCGATCTCTACGATATCGAAGATGAAATCGAGCAGCTGACAAGGCCGCGCATCCCGCTCAAATCGGGCGGCTGGATCACGATCGAAGGCACCGAGGCGCTTTCTGCGATCGACGTGAATTCCGGCAGCTACACGGCGGCCACCGGGCTTGAGGAAACCAGCCTTGCCGTAAATCTGGAGGCGGCGGACGAGATCGGCCGTCAGATCATCCTGCGCGGGATCGGCGGATTGATCGTTGTCGACTTCATCCATCTCAACGATCCCGAAAATATCGCAAGGGTTCTCGACACCCTGAAAGCAAGCCTGGCGCGCGATCGTACGCCCGCACAAATTCTGCCGATGTCGGAATTCGGGCTGGTGGAGATCACGCGCAAGCGGCTGCGGGACCCGCTGATCAAGCTGATGACCGAGTGCTGCCGCTCCTGCGAGGCCACGGGCCGCAAGCACACGCGGGAAGCCGTGGCGCTCGATATCATTCGCCGTGTGGAGCGCGAGGCGCGCGCCGCGCCCGGGAAGGCTGTGCATGTTCGCGCGGCGCCCGATGTGGTGGAATGGATCACGGCCCGGGAGAACGAAATCCGGGCGGGTTTGGCCAGGCGCGGCGCCCCGCGTGTGAGTTTCGAGGCACGCGATGAATTTGCGCGCGAGGGGTTCGATGCCGCAATCACGGCCTGAAAAAGCGACCGCATGTCCCATTTGCGGGAAGCCACGGAAGCGGGAGTTCCGGCCGTTCTGTTCCAGCCGCTGCGCGCAGATCGACCTCGGCCGCTGGCTGAAGGGCACCTATGTCATACCCGGCGAGCCCGCGAAAGAAATCCCGTCCGCCGAAGATGGCGATGACGGAGATTTGGAGAGCTAGATTCTTACTGGCCGAACGACAGCTTGCTCGACTGCGTCTCGCAGCAATCATGCACGAGGTTGGTTTGCATGGACATCAGCTGGAAGCGCGTGACTTGCCCCCACTGCTCCTGCCGGATGTCTTTCCACTCGCGCTCGGTGTGGCATTCCCGCTCTGCGCCAAGCCGGCTTCCGGTCGGCGGCGGGCCCATCCGGCAGATCGTGCGATTGAGATCAGCGGTCTCGTCGCTGGGCGCGGCCTTGGACGTCGGAACAATGAGAACCGCCGGATAGGATTCGTCCGAAGCCGCAACCGGCGGGGTGCCGGCGTCATTCGCCCCAATGCTTGCGGGCCTGTTCGCAAGCGCCGGACCTGACAGGGCAATGCCCGCGCCCAAAACGGTCAACGCCGCAAGAAAGCTGATGCTACCGGCCTTTCGCATGGCACCTCAAATGAACGCCCGCTGCGCCCATTCCCCTCTTGCGGGCTAGGATACCAGACCCGGCGCTGGCCGCAACCGCGGTATTTGCCTGTGGCGCCACGCAAAATGCCTGCTCGGGCCGCGCTGGACATGGGTCGGGCCCTCGCTTAAAACCGCGCACTTCCGGTCGACGCAAAACGGTTTGCCCAGGTAGCTCAGTCGGTAGAGCAGCGGACTGAAAATCCGCGTGTCGGTGGTTCGATTCCGCCCCTGGGCACCACGACCCTGTTCGCCGATGTTCGCAGGCGTCCAAAAATCTATTGAATTTCAAGTGCTTATCGCATAATTTCCGTCGCGAGCGTCCGTGGCCAACCGCCCAAAGTTGACGACCTACGCCTACGACGCAAATGGCGATATGACGAGCACGATAGATCCGCGCGGCAACGCCACAGAATTCGTCTATGATGCGGATCGGCGGAAAAGCCAGACCCTGCATCATGATGGTGGCCTGTCCGCTGATCTGCTCGCGGCCGAACGCACGCGCTATGACGGCATAGGCCGGCCGGTTTACGAAGATCAGGCACGCGCGATCTCCGGCTCGAGCGTTACCGCATGGCTGGCGATGAAAAGCACCGTTTACACGCCGACCGGCAAGCCCGCCTCCGTCACCGACGCGGACGGCAACACGACCACCTATTCTTACGACGAGATGGACCGGGTCACCGATATCGTGGTGCCTGGCACTCCGGCAGAGGCGACACACTACAAGTACAATGCTCTGGGCCAGCAGACAGCCGAATATCGTGGGTGGGGCACGCCAGACCAGATCACCTACAAAACTACGACGTACACGCCGCCGGGCGGCAGAGTGGCGGAAAGCGACAGCGAGATATTCAGCGTCAAGGACGCGGACGGCCATACCACCACCTACGCCTATGACGGCTACAACCGCCTGTACCGCACCACATTTCCGGACGGGTCGGCCGAGACGCTGACCTACGACAAGAATGGCAATGTCGTAACGCGCACCACGCGCGCGGGCGATGTGATCACCTACACCTACGACGCGCTCAACCGCCTGCTCTCGAAAGTCGCGCCAGTGGCCATCGGTTCCTCCACCACGGTGGAGACGGACTGGACCTACATGCTGGACGGCGCTGCGGATGTCATCACCGATACGGCGGCCGGCGGTGGGCACTCGCTCAACTACGCCTACGACACCGCCGGACGGGCGATCAGCGTGCAGCGGCGTGCACCGGGGCTTCTGAACGCCAACGGCTACCGCATCGTACAGACGGTAAGCTACCGTTATGACGACGCCGGCAACCGCACACGCATCACCTGGCCTGACGGCTATTACGTGTCCTATGCCTACGATCCGATGAATCGCATGGTGTCGGCGAGCGAGAACGGTACGGCCTATCTGGCGACCTTTGACTACGATCTGTTCTCGCGCCTCTCGGAGCAGGACGATCTGGACAATTCCGCCGTCACATTCGGCTATTCCAATGCAGGCGACCTGTTGTCGCTGGCCTACAGCCTTGGCAATGGCGGGGCGCTCAGCTTCACCTACACCTATGACGGCGCGCACCACATGGTGAGCGAAAACGCCAACAACGCCAACTACGAATATGAGAGCGGGCTCTATGCGCACAGCTACGATCCCGTCAATGCGCTCAACCAGTATCCTGCGATCGACGGGCTGCCCTTCTATTATGACGGTAACGGCAACCTGGCGGCGGACAACGCCTTTGCCTATACCTATGATGCCGAGAACCGGCTGATCGCGGCCAACGGATCGAGCGGCTCCAACAGCTTCGCCTACGATCCTCTCGGGCGGCGGGAGAAGACGGGCTTTGCGGGCGCGGTGACCTATTATCTGGACAGCGGGGCCGATGAGATCGGCGAATACGATGCCTCCGGCAACCTGCTGCGCCGCTATGTGCCGGGGCCGGCCATCAACCGGACCATTGCCATGGTGAACCCCGACGGCAGCCATGAGTTCCTCCATGCCGACGGGCATGGCTCAACCGCGCTCACCACCGGCGACGATGGCGCGCGCGCCGAAGGCCCCTTCACCTACGATCCCTATGGCAATGTGTGCAAGGCGGCGGGGACGGGCTGCGGGGCGGCGGCATCGGGCCTTCCGTTCCGGTTCCAGGGCATGCGGCTGGATGCGGCGACGGGGCTCTATTACGACCGGGCGCGGATGTATTCTCCGGGCGATGTGAAGGGCGGCGGCGGCCGCTTCCTGCAGACCGACCCCGTGGGATACGACGCGGACATGAATCTGTACGCCTA
>Ga0070740_10000752_pt1 | contig 56336 bp, 50 predicted proteins | sample Coa_R2_FD_67286 | JGI IMG/M metagenome (GOLD analysis project Ga0070740, IMG submission 67286) | Surface soil microbial communities from Centralia Pennsylvania, which are recovering from an underground coalmine fire - Coalmine... | ecosystem: Environmental > Terrestrial > Soil > Unclassified ... | reverse complement strand
GTGTTCGCGCTGGAATACGGGCTGCTGGGCACACTGACCGGCCTTATCGCGCTGGGTGCAGGCACGCTGGGCGCCTGGATCGTTTCCGTCCATGTGCTGGAGGTGGATTTCGCCTTCGACTGGCCGACGGCGATTCTCACGGTCGCCGGCGGTGCGGCGGCAACTTTGTTTCTGGGCCTGCTTGGCGGCCTTTCCGCTTTGGCGGCAAAACCCGCCCGAATTCTGCGGAATCCCTAATTGGCACCGCCTTGATTGCGCCTTTCCCAACACCGATATTAGGCGTGGCCGGTTCGTCCGGCCTTTGGAGGAATTTGCCACATGGCTGACTACAACAATCCCATTGCCCGCGGCGCTGCCGGTACGGCGGCCGCCATCGATGTGGGCCTGCGCGCCTACATGCTGCGCGTCTACAACTACATGCTGGCTGGCCTCGCGATCACGGGCGCCACGGCCTATGGAACCTATCTCGCGGCCGTGACGGATAACCCCGCGGCAGCCGCGGCGCATCTGCCCAATGGCGTTTTGCTGACCGCCTTCGGCGTGGCGCTGTTCACGGGCCCCCTCATGTGGGTTCTGCTGCTCGGTTCGCTGGGGCTTGTGCTGTTCCTCAGCTTCCGCATCCAGCGGATGAGCGTGACGGCCGCACGAACGAGCTTCCTGGTCTATGCGGCGCTGGTCGGCGCCACCTTCGCCTCGCTCTTCGTGGTTTACACGCAGATGAGCATTGCCGAGGTATTTTTCATCACAGCGGCCACCTTCGGCGCCATGAGCCTGTGGGGCTACACCACGCGCGCCGACCTGACGGGGTTCGGCTCGTTCCTGTTCATGGGCCTGATCGGCATCGTGATTGCCGCGATCGTCAACATCTTCCTGCAGAATTCGATGATGGCGTTCGTGATCTCCGTAATCGGGGTGATCGTGTTTACGGGCCTGACCGCCTATGACACCCAGTGGATCAAGAACAATTACGACGTGCAGGACGATGGCACCGTTGCGGGCCGCAAGGCAATCTTCGGAGCGTTGAAACTCTATCTCGACTTCATCAACCTGTTCCTGATGATCCTGCGGCTGATGGGCAATCGCCGCTGACAGACGAATCCTGCCTGCAAAAGCCCCGGCAGAAACGCCGGGGCTTTTTCATTCCGCGGCGAGCGCCTTGATCAGCTTGCGCTCCAGCACCCGCAGCACCTGCCCCAGTTCCTGGCCACGTTTCAGCACCTGGTTGCCCGCCGCCACAACGGCATACTGCCCCTGCCGCGCCCGCAGCCGCGGATGCTTTTCGATCCTGTAGAGCGGCATCTCGCTGGACCGCCGGAAAACCGAGAACACGGCGCGGTCTTTCAGGAAATCGATGGCGTAATCGCGCCATTCGCCGGCGGCCACCATGCGGCCGTAGAGGGAAAGGATGCGATCGAGTTCGCGCCGGTCAAACTGCACCTGTGTACCGGGCCCGGCGCCGCCGCCCTGAGAGTCGGTCCGCGCGGGCGGGCGGGCCTCCGCGCGGAGGAACACTATGGGTTCCTCAACCATCGGGGGAAACATGGGCCGGGCCGGATGCCCGCGCAAGACCACAAAGAATCGGGCGCCGGACATCCGGCGCCCGATCGTCAATCCCTGTCCTGTTCACCAATTGATGTATTTGGTGAAGCGGGCCAGCATATCGCGCCAGACCGCGAATTCGTCGTTCAGGTTTTCCCAGGAGCCGCCCGGCGCGAGATCAACGTCCATCTCGACCCACGGATCGTTGGTGTCATCGACATAGGCCCGCACCCAGCGGTTGTCGCTGTTCCAGGCGTTCATTTTTGCCGCGTTCCAGGCGCCCTTTGTGTCGAACCCGACCGAGAACTGGATGGAGGCGCAGCGTGGCCCGTTGTGGCAGTCATACATGTAGACGTGGAAGCCCGTGCCGTCGGACGCACTGTAGACATTCTGGCTACCGTCCCTGGATGTCTGGATCTCGGCCTTGTAACCGGAATCCTGCAGCCATTTTGCCACTTCCTGGACTGTCAGACCGCCCTGCGGCAGATCCTTCGCAAAAGCCGAATTCGACGAGAGCGCCAGGGCGACAACCGCCGCGGACGCCAGAACTACGCGTTTCATGGAAGCCCCTCCCGAATGGAAGTGACAGGATGTTCATGTCGAGGCGAAGGGTCAACCCCCTAGCGCTTGCGCGCCAGCATCACGCCATCTCCCACAGGTATGAGGGCCATATCAACCCGCTCATCGCGATGGATTTTTTCGTTCAGCGCCCGCAACGCGGCCGTATCGGGGCTCGTATCCCGGGGGTCCGCGACCGCGCCGCTCCACAGCATGTTGTCCAGCGCCACCAGCCCACCGGGGCGGAGCAATTTCAGGACGCACTCGTAGTAAACGTCATAGCCCGTCTTGTCGGCATCAATGAACGCAAAATCGAAGGCGGGCTCGCGCGCGGCGATCATCGCCTCCAGCGTTTCCGCGGCCGGGCCGATTCGAAGGTCGATCTTCGACTCCACGCCGGCCTCGCGCCAATAGGGCCGCGCTTTCGACGTGTACTGCTCGCTGATGTCGCAGCACACCGCCCTGCCGGATGCGGGCAGCGCAAGCGCCACGGCAAGCGCGCTGTATCCCGTAAACGTTCCGATTTCGAGATAGCGCTGCGCGCCCAGGAGACGCGCCAGCAAAGCCATGAGCGCGCCCTGGTCCGGGCCGATCTGCATTTGCGCATTGGGAAGCGCGGCCGTTTCCTTCCGGCAGCGGGCAAGGGCGGGATGTTCGCGCACGCCGACGCGCGAAATATAGGCCAGCAGGTCTTCGGTGATCGGCATGGTGCGGCTCATGCGATGTTTCCTTCAAGAAGTTGTGAGATTTGGAGCCACGAAACGGTCACCATTGGACCTTGCTGAGGCCACTATCGCCGACCATATAACGCCTGTCGGCTGGCCGAGTTGACGAAGGGCCCGGAGTCGAATCAAGCCCCCCAAGCCCCACCGGGTCTTTCCGATCGACAGCCGACACTTTTTTTCACGCCCTGTTTGCGGCGATCTGCCCGATCAGTCCGCCCAGAACGCCGGCCAGGATTGACACGCCTGTCCGGAAGGCCAGCTCGTAAACCGTCACGTCCTGCAGCGCCACCAGAACAGCCGTGCCGATGGCCGCGCCGACCCCGCCGGCAAGCGCGCCGCCCAGCGCGCCCCGGGCATAGCCCTTGTCGATTTCGCGCGCGTAGAAAAAGCCCCCTGCGGCCGCAATCATGATTCCGGCGGGGAACACCAGATGGCCGCCAGCCCAGGCAACGAAATGCCCGAGCAGCGCCAGCAGGACCTGCGCCGATGCTTCTGCAAGGCCGACACGGAGCAAGGTGACGGGTTCGATAATGCGCCGGCTGGTGAACATCATGGGCGGATCGCTACACGATTCTGGCGCTTTGCACGCCACCGGCAAACAGCGTAAGCCATGACCGAACCGTAACGAACAGAGACTTGCACCCCACAACCTATTTCTCTAAGGCGCTGACTTGGGGGCAGCTGCGCACAGACATGATCGAACTTGAGCAACTGACCAAGAAATTCGGGCCTGTTACCGCGGTTGCCGGGATCGATCTGAAGGCCGGCGTGGGCGAAGTGCTGGGCTTTCTTGGGCCCAACGGGGCCGGCAAATCAACGACCATGAAGATGATAACGGGCTACCTCGCCCCCACCTCGGGACGGGCGCGCGTGTGCGGCCACGACGTCGAGACCCAAACGCTTCAGGCACAAGCGGCCATGGGTTACCTGCCCGAAGGCGCACCGGCCTATGGCGACATGACGCCCCGCCAGTTCCTGAACTTCATTGCCCAGGTACGCGGCTTCTCGGATGCGGCGGCGAAAGCCCGGGTGGACGCCGCCGTGGGCAAGACGGAACTCGATCCGGTGCTGGAACAGCCGATCGAAACGCTGTCCAAAGGGTTCAAGCGCAGGGTGGGACTGGCGCAGGCGATCCTGCACGATCCGCCGGTGCTCATTATGGACGAGCCGACCGACGGCCTCGACCCCAACCAGAAACATTCGGTGCGCGCGCTGATCCGCGCCATGGCCTCCGAAAAGACCATCATCATTTCGACCCACCTGCTCGACGAAGTCGAAGCGGTCTGCACGCGCGCCGTGATCATTGACCGCGGGCGCATTGTTGCCGATGGAACGCCTGCACAGCTGCTGGCCCGTTCGCGCCACCACAATGCCGTGACGCTGACTTTGCCGGCGGCGCAAGCCGAACGCGCCAAGGCGAAACTAAAGTCGCTTGGACCTGTCGCCAGCGTGGAGCAATCCGATATCAGCGGAACGGCGCGGCTTTCCATATTTCCGAAGAACGGCTCGCTTCTGATCGAGGACGTGAGCGCGCTGGCCGTGGCCGAGAAGTGGGACGTGAAGGAACTTTACGCGGAAGCCGGCCGTCTGGACGAAGTATTTCGCGCCCTCACCACGCATGACGCAACCCGCGCGCGCGAGGCCCGGACATGAAATACGTCTGGCCGATCTTCCGCCGCGAATTCGCGGCATACTTCGCCACACCGCTTGCCTATGTGTTCATCGTGATCTTCCTGTTCGCGATGGGCGCGTTCACCTTTTATGTGGGCCGCTTCTACGACAACGGACAGGCCGACCTGACGGTCTTCTTCGGCTATCATCCCTGGCTGTACCTTTTTCTCGTGCCAGCCATCGCCATGCGGCTATGGGCTGAAGAGCGCAAGACGGGCACGATGGAGCTTCTGCTGACGCTGCCTGCGCCCTTATGGGCGAGCGTGGCCGGCAAATATCTCGCGGCATGGGCGTTCACCGGCGTCGCGCTTGCGCTGACGTTTCCCATCTGGATCACGGTCAATTACCTGGGTTCTCCCGACAACGGCGTGATCGTTGCCAGCTACATCGGAAGTTTCCTGATGGCGGGCGGATACCTGGCCATAGGCGCCTGCATCTCGGCGACAACCGGCAATCAGGTGATTGCCTTCGTGGTAAGCGTGGTGGTCTGCTTTCTGTTCACGATCTCCGGCGCGCCGCTCGTGCTGGATTTCTTCCGCGCCTGGGCGCCGCTGCCGCTGGTCACGGCCATATCGTCTTTCAGCGTGCTCACGCATTTTGCCGCCATTTCGCAGGGCGTCATCGACCTGCGCGATGTGGTCTATTTCCTGTCGCTGATCGCATTGTTTCTGACGGCCAACGTGGCGGTCGTGGACCTGAAAAAGGCCGGGTGATGCGATGAAGCCCATCTCCCGCCGCCTTTATGCCGCTTCCGCCATCGTGCTGGCGGCGATCATCTTCGTGGCGCTCAACATCGCCGTGGACGCCGGTGTCACGACCGCACGGCTCGATTTGACGGAAAACCGGCTTTTCACGCTCGCGCCGGGCACGAGGAACATCATCGCCGGCCTGAAAGAGCCGGTGACGCTCAGCTTCTACTATTCCAAGAATGTCGCGGCGGACTATGCGCAGGTATCGAGCTATGCCACGCGCGTGCGCGATCTGCTCCAGCGCTATGCCGCGCTGGGCAATGGCAAGATCATCCTGCGGGAAATCGATCCGGAGCCGTTCACGCCGGCCGAAGACGAAGCCGCCGCTTACGGCCTTTCCGGCGTTCCCACGGATTCCGGCGACCTCGTCTATTTCGGCCTGGTCGGCACCAACACAATCGACGGCCGGGAGACGATCGCCTATTTCAGCCCGGATCGTGAACAGTATCTCGAATACGATCTGACATCGCTGATCTACCGCCTGTCGCACCCGAAAAAGCCGGTGATCGGAATTGTCTCAAGCCTGCCGCTCGATACCGGCGCCGGCGGCATGGCAGCGATGCTCCAGGGGCAGGCGCGGCCATTCATGATCTATCAGCAGCTCGCGCAAAATTACGCGACGAAGATGCTCGACCCGAATTTCACCAGCATTCCACCGGGAGTGGACGTGCTTCTGGTCGTGCATCCGCCGCAGCTCGGGCCCGAGCAGACCTATGCCATTGACCAGTTCGTCCTGAAAGGCGGCCGGGCGCTCGTATTCGTCGATCCGCTGTCGGAGATTTCGCAGGCCTCCGCCGGCATGAGCGGCGCGGGCACGGTAGAATCAAGCCTGCCGTCGCTGTTCCAGGCCTGGGGGCTTGGGTTCACCGCGGACAGGGTGGTTGCCGACAAGGATCTGGCCCAGCGCGTGCAAACCTCAAGCGACCCGCGCAATCCGATTTCGCTCTATCCGGTCTGGCTGCATGTGACGAAGGCGGATTTCGACGCGCACGATCCGATCACCGCAAATCTTCAGACGCTCAATCTGGCCAGCGCGGGGGCGCTCAAGCAGCTGCCGAAGGCCCGGACGACATTTCTGCCGCTTGTACAATCGTCGGATCAGGCCTCGCTGCTCAACGCCGAAGAAGTACGGATCAATACCAATCCGCAGATGATCATGGGCGAAGTGCATCCGACCGGCGAGCGCTATGTGCTTGCGGCCCGCATCTCCGGTCCCGCAAAAACCGCGTTCCGCAACGGGCCGCCGCCGGCGGCCGGCGGCGGAAAGCCCGCGCCGCAGATCAAGACGGCCGGAAACATCAATGTCGTGGTCATGGCGGACAGCGACATCTTCGATGACCGCTTCTGGGTCCATACCGACAATCTGCTCGGGCACCAGATCGCCACGCCCTTTGCCGACAACAGCGCCTTCGTTCTGAACGCGGTCGAGAACCTGACGGGATCCAGCGACCTCATTTCGCTTCGCACGCGCGCCAGCAGCGATCGGCCGTTCAAGGTGGTGCAACGGCTTCAGGCGCAGGCTGAGGCGCAATTCAAGACGCAGGAAGATGCCCTGCAGCAGAAAGTGACCGATACGGAAGCGCGGCTTCGGGCCCTTCAGCAGGGCGGCAATGCCGGCGCGGCAAACGCTCCCCTGGGCGCGCTGACGCCGCAGCAGCAGGCGGAAATCCAGCAATTCAAGCGCGACCTCATCGAGACACGCACGCAGCTTCGCAACGTGCAGCACGGGCTGCGGCGCGACATCGACGCGCTCGGTTCCCTTCTTGCCTTCATCAATATCGCGCTGGTGCCGATCCTTGTGGCGCTGTTTGCGATCGGTCTTGCACTTGTCCGCCGCCGCAGGCGCGCGCGCGCGATTCCGGTTTGAGGCCGCCATGGCAGCAGCAAACGTCATTCTTTCCGATCCGCGCGGGCGCAATCTTGCGATTCTCGCCGCCGTTGCGCTGCTTTTGGCGATTGCGGCCGTGCTGGCGCTGAACGGCCAGCAAGCGGCGGTGGAACCGCGGTATGCGCAGCACGAATTCTTCCCGAATCTGGCGCGGCATGCACGCGAGATCATGCGTCTGCGCATCCAGTCCAAGGCACATGGCGCGTTCGACGTCGTGTTCAAGCCGGAGAAGGGCTGGGTTCTGCCCACGCGGAGCGATTTCCGCGCTTCATTCAATCAGGTGCAGCACACGGTGGTGGGGCTGGCGGCTTTGGAAACGTTTGAGCCCAAGACGGCAAATCCGCAGTGGTATTCCTACATCGGCGTACAGGCGCCCGACCGTGGCGGCAGCGGCGTGCGGATTACAGCCTATGACGAAAAGGGGCATGTCCTTGCCGATCTCATTGCGGGAAAGACGGTGGACATCGGCGATCCCAACGGAAGCCAGGGCCTGTTCGCACGCAAGCCCGGCGAAAAGCAGAGCTGGCTCCTGCAGAGCTGGTTTGAGCCCCGTAGCGATATCGCCGACTGGATGGACAAGGATGTGCTGAGCATTGACCGCTCCCGCATCCGGGAAATTGATGTTCAGCCCGCGAGCGGCGCATCTTTCACGGTGCGGCGCGACAACCCGGCGCAGTCCGATTTTGCGCTGGTGAACGTGCCCAAGGGCCGCGAAGTCTCGTATCCCGCGGCGGCGGACGGCGTGGCGGCGGCCATCTCGGATTTTTCGTTCGACGACGTGCAACCGGCTGCGAAATTCAATTTTTCCGGCGCCGCCCATCTGATCACCCGGACCTTCGACGGCCTCGACATCACGGCCGATGTGATTAACCTGAATGGCGCCTATTGGGCGCAGTTCGCCGCCGAAGCAGCCAAGCCCGCGGCGGAAAACGAAGCGCGCGAAATCAATGCGCGGACGAATGGATGGGCGTATAAACTTCCCGCCTATAAGGGCCAACAGTTCATGACCACGCTCGACAGCCTTCTGAAGCCGCTTGCGCCGGCCGCATCAAAAAAATGAGCGCCGAACCGCTAGCTCCGGCGGGCGCGGATTCCGTGCCGATGTTCCTGCGCAATGCCTGGTACATGGCAGGCCTTGCGCGCAACATCGGCCGCGGCGGAATGCGCCGGAAGATTCTGCTGGACGAGCCGGTTCTGATCGGCCGCATGCGCGACGGCAGGCTGTTTGCCCTTCGAGACATCTGCCCGCACCGCGGCGTGCCGCTTTCCGCCGGCCGGGTATTGCCGGAAAACACGATCGAATGTCCGTATCACGGCTGGCGCTTCCGCAGCGACGGCGCGTGCTCGCTCATCCCCTCGACCGTGGACGGCCAGGAAAACGTGGATCCCGCAAAAATCCGCGTGCGCAGCTATCCGGTGCGGGAGCAGGACGGACTGATCTGGATCTATTTCGCGGCTGGCGGCCACGAAGGCAAGCCGCCGGTCGGCGAGCCGCCGCGCGTGCCCGCGCCCAATGCCCGGCCGCGCTGGACCGAGAGCCAGACGTTCCGCTGCGGCATCGACCATGCCGTGATCGGGCTGATGGATCCGGCGCACGCGCCTTATGTGCACGGCCGCTGGTGGTGGCGCGTGAAGCCGAAGATGAAGGAAAAGCACTACGCGCCGCTGCCCAACGGTTTCGTGATGTTGCGCCATGCGCCAAGCAAGCCGGCTTACAGGCTTCTCGGCGGCAGCAGTGTTTCGACCGAGATCACATTCGAGCTCCCGTCCATCCGCTTCGAAAACATTCGCGGCAACCTGTTCGGACGTCAGATCGACGTGGTCGGGCTGACCACCTGCACGCCGATCGACCAGCATACGACACAGGTGACGCAGGTGTTCTTCTGGCCGTCCTGGCTCGGCTTCATCAGGCCATTCTTCGATGTGCTGGGGCCGGTGTTCCTGGGCGACGACCGGCGCATGGTGGAGTTGCAGCGCGAGGGCCTGAAATTCAACCCGCCGCTGATGCTGATCCAGGATTCCGATGTGCCGGCCATGTGGTATCACCGTTTGAAGAAAGCTTGGGCCGAATCCGTCGCAACCGGTACACCCTTCGTTAATCCCGTGAAGGAACGCGTCCTTCGCTGGCGCAGCTGACCGGCCACCCCAATGTGAATTCCCTGTAATTTCCGATAGACTAGCTGCGCGCTCTGCATTGAGAGGCAGAATGGCGCGTAAAAAAGCTGCACGAAAACTGACTGCGATTCTTGCGGCCGATGTGGCCGGCTACAGCCGTCTGGTTGCGCTGGACGAGCCGGAAACGCTTGCGCGCTTTTCCGGTCACATCACCGGCCTGTTTCTGCCGCGCGTGAAGGCACATGAGGGCCGCGTGATCAAGACGATCGGCGACGGACTTCTGGCGGAATTCGGCAGCGTGGTTGAAGCGCTGCAATGCGCCGTTGAAATCCAGCAGGCGATGGCGGCCCGCAATGCCAAGCTGCCCGACGACAGGCGGATGGATTTCCGCATCGGCATCAATGCCGGCGATGTGGTTTCGCAGGACGGCGACATTTTTGGCGAAGGCGTGAACATTGCCGCACGCCTGCAGGCGTTGGCCGATCCCGGCGGCATCTGCATTTCGCAGCGCGTGCATGAGGATGTGCGCGGACGGATTGACGTTGGATTCGAGGATATGGGCCTTCAGCACCTGAAAAACATGGAACGGCCCGTGAAGACCTACAAGATTTGCGCCGGCGGCGCGCGGCGAGTCGCAGGGCCTGCGCCACTGGCCCTGCCCGACAAGCCGTCCATCGCCGTCCTGCCGCTCCAGAACATGAGCGCCGACCGGCAACAGGAGTATTTCGCCGACGCCATCGCCGAAGATCTTGTGACCGCGCTGTCCCGCTGGCATTCGTTCTTCGTCATCGCGCGCAATTCCAGTTTCACCTACAAGGGCCGCAGCGTGGACGTGCGGCAGGTCGGGCGCGAACTTGGCATCCGGTACGTGCTGGAAGGGAGCGTGCGCAAGGCCGAAGACCGGGTGCGCATCACGCTGCAGCTGCTCGACGCGGCCACCGGCGCCCACATCTGGGCGGAGAAATTCGATCGCGATCTGGTGGACATCCTCGACCTGCAGGATGAGATCACACGCCAGGTCGTGCAGGCGATCGAGCCGGCCCTGCTGCAGAGCGAAAACATCCGGCTGGGCCGCAAGAGCATTTCCGATTACACCGCGTTCGATTGCTATCAGCGCGGCATGTGGCATCTGGACAGGGTTTCCGCCGACGGCTACCGCGAGGCGGTGAAACTTTTCCGCGAAGCCATCGCGCGCGATCCGCAGCTGGCCCAGGGCTATGTCGGGCTGTCGCGCATTCTTTATGGCGGCGCGACGTTTTACGGCTGGTCCGAACGGCCGGACGACGACCTCCGCGAATCGCTGAATGCCGCGGCGAAGGCCATCGAGCTTGACCCCAACGATGCCTACGCGCACTTCGCCTATGCGGGCGCTGCGCTCTATCTGGGCAAGCATCAGGCTGCGCTTGAAGCGGCGAAGCGGGCAGTCGCGCTCAACCCCAACTTCGCGTACGGCCAGCTGCGGCTGGGACAGGTGCTGATCTATTGCGGACAGCCGCTGGACGCCATTGTGCCGATCGAAGAGAGCATCCGCCACAGCCCATTCGATCCGCAATTTGGAGCCATGATGGGGCTGCTCGCACTCGCCCGCTATCAGTCAAAAAACTACGTTGACGCCGCCGCGCAGGCCGAACGTGCGATTCAGCACGATTTCCTCGCCGGATACGCCATTCTCGCCGCGTCGCTGGCGCGGCAGGGACGCCTGGCGGAAGCCCACGCCGCGCTTCCCGCCCATCTTCTGGAAAAGGCGCTCCGGGATACGCCCCGGCTTGCGACCTATGCCAACCCCGCCGACCGCGATCATTTTGTCGGCGGACTGAATCTCGCGGTGGGCGCCGCAAGCGGCGTTGCGGGTTAGTCCTTGCCGCGCGCGGCCGCCTTGTCGGCCGGATAGCGGCCTTTCACGAGAACGGTGATGCCGCATCCCATTTCCGAGACCGTGACCTCGAAATCGTAGCCCGGCATCCAGGCAAATGTGATCGGCTTGGCCGGATTGCTGGTCAGCGCGTGATGCATCACCCCGCGCAGGGATTCCGCCACGCTGCCCGGCATGGAGTTGAGGTAGGCCTGAACCGGCTTGAACGCCACGCTGCTCTTGCGGACAACAAGGCTTGCGTCGAGCGGCTTGCCCGGCGCAAACGACGCCGCCGACCGCGCCGTTCGCCTGATTTCATCGCTGCCGAATTTCTGATTGAGACGCTGCAAGAACTTGTAGTGCATAGGCATGAGACGTCCCCTTTCGGTCCCAGATGCTGCGAGGAGATGCCAGAACCTTATTCCCGCCTGCGGTCGCGCGCAAAGCTGCGGAACGTTTCGGCACTTCGCTGGCTCAAGCCATTGCCGCGTCGTCGCTTTCGCATTCCAGCAGCCAGCGGCCTGTCTTCGCTAGGGCGATGCCTTTTCCGAGACGCGCGTGAAATCGGTGATCCAGTTGGTTTCCCAGGTCTTTCCGCCATCGGCCGAGAACGCCTGCTCCCAGTGACTGGTATTGTGCGTCAGGGGTTTCCAGATATAGCGCACCTTGATCGGTTTTCCGCGCAGGGTGTCGTTGGCGTAGAAGGTTCCCACGCCGTTGACGAACCGGCCCCGGACGGGCGGATCGAGGTTGATTGACGGCATGCGGCCGTCAACCCACCAGATTGACCATTCACCCGTTTTCGGATCGTAGGTGCGGATTGTCACGCCGCGATACGTTCCGTCGGGCCTGTTGAACACGTTTTCATCGACGTTGGCATACCCGCCCATCACCAGCCATGCTTTCTGCGTGCCGTCGAATTCGATCCATTCATGGCTGCCGGCGAGGCGATCCCTGAGCTCACGATGGTGGACGCGCCATTCGCCGGCGATGAAATCGAAGTCGTGGAGGCCTGACAGATTGGGTTTGCCCCGATCGGGCGGCGGCGCATCCGCGTTGGCCCACGCCTGAGATACGGAAAGAAGAAGCACAATGGCGGCGGCTGTGAATTTCATCGGTATGGCCCCTTGGGTTGCGGCCAACGTTCTAATCCCATAAACATGACAACCGATGTCATGTATTAGCGATCACCGGATGCTTGCGAGCCGACTGCTTTCGATCCTGATGCTGCTGCAGACCCGAGGTCGCATGAGCGCCACCGAATTGGCCAAACGCTTCGAAGTATCGGTGCGCACGATCTTTCGCGACATTGACGAGCTGAGCGCCGCCGGCATTCCCGTTTATGCCGAACGCGGGCGCAACGGCGGCTTCCAGCTGATGGACGGCTATCGCACCCGGCTCACGGGCCTGACGCAGGGTGAAGCCGAGGCGATCTTCCTTGCTGGGCTTCCCGGCCCTGCCGCCGAGCTTGGGCTGTCGGAGCTGCTGGCGTCTGCGCGGCTCAAGCTGAAAGCGGCGCTGCCCGCGAATGTGCAGCCGCAGGCCGAGCGTATTGCTTCGCGCTTTCACCTGGATCCCGTGGCGTGGTTTCGCGCCAACGAGCCGCTGCCATATTTGCAAACCGTGGCGCGCGCGGTTTGGGGCGGCAAATTTCTGAAACTGCGTTATCGCAATCTGGGCGAGATCTACATGCGGCGGTTGGGCCCGCTTGGCCTCGTACTCAAAGGCGGCGTCTGGTACCTTGTGGCGCAAAGCGGCAAGGCAATCCGCACTTATCGCGTCGCCGCCATTCAGGACGCCGAGATCGAGGACGCGGATTTCCCCCGGCCACGAAATTTTGATCTGGCGGCCTATTGGCTGAAATCCTCGCGCGACTATGAGACCGGCCTCTATCGCGAAGAGGCCGACGTGAGACTGTCGCCGAAGGGAATTATCAGGCTCCAGGCGTTTGGGCCCCACGTGGCCGAGGCGGCGGCAAAATCCGCCGGCCAGCCCAACCGCCGCGGCTGGGTGCGCTGCAGGCTGCCCATCGAGTCCTTCGAATCGGGGGCGCGCGACCTGATTCGGCTGGGCGAGGAGGCGGAAATTCTCGGCCCGCCTGCCCTTCTTCAAACGGTCCTGACGATGCTGGCACGACTGTCGCGCCATCATTTGAAAGCGCCGCGCCGCGCAAAATCTGGGGAGACGGCCATAGGCCGGTTGCGGCAGAGACAGATCGCGGCTACACGGTCCCCTTAACCTGCAATCCGGCCGGCCTTCCCGCGGGAACTCCCGCGCGGGCCTGCGCGCGCGAGTGAACGATGCCCAAACGGCAAGACATCCACACGGTCCTGATCATCGGCGCAGGACCCATTGTTATCGGCCAGGCCTGCGAATTCGATTATTCCGGCGCGCAGGCCTGCAAGGCGCTGAAGGCTGAAGGCTATCGCGTGGTGCTGGCCAATTCGAACCCGGCCACGATCATGACCGATCCGGAGCTGGCGGACGCCACCTACATCGAGCCGATTACTCCGGAATTTTTGGAGATGATCATTGCGCGCGAGCGGGCAAATGTGCCGCCCGGCAAGGTGTTCGCGCTGCTGCCGACCATGGGCGGGCAGACCGCGCTCAACACCGCGCTCAGTTTGCGCAAGCGCGGCGTGCTCGAGAAATACGGTGTGGAGCTGATCGGCGCCTCCGCCGAAGCGATCGACAAGGCGGAGGATCGCGAACTGTTCCGCAAGGCGATGATCAGGATCGGCCTCGATGTTCCGCGCGGGCGAACCCTGAAAGGCTATCTGCGGCACAAGAAGGACAGCGCAGGCAACTTCCTCTACGACGGCCAGAACAATCCGGTGATGGAGCTGTCGCCGGAAGCATTTGCCCACGCGCTGCAGGCGCTGGACGAAGTCGGACTGCCGGCGGTGATCCGGCCGTCCTTCACGCTGGGCGGCACCGGCGGCGGCATCGCCTACAACCGCGAGGAATTCTTCGAGATAGTAGAGGCGGGGCTCGATGCCTCGCCCACCAACGAGGTGCTGATCGAAGAGTCGGTTCTGGGATGGAAGGAATACGAGATGGAAGTCGTGCGCGACCGCGCCGACAACGCCATCATCATCTGCTCCATCGAGAATGTGGACGCGATGGGCGTTCACACCGGCGATTCCATCACAGTGGCCCCCGCGCTGACGCTGACCGACAAGGAATACCAGCGCATGCGCAGCGCCAGCATCGCCGTGCTGCGCGAGATCGGAGTCGAAACCGGCGGCTCGAATGTGCAGTTCGCAGTGAACCCGGCCGACGGACGCATGGTCATCATCGAGATGAACCCGCGCGTTTCGCGTTCGTCTGCGCTGGCATCGAAGGCCACCGGCTTTCCCATCGCCAAGATCGCAGCCAAGCTCGCTGTCGGTTACACGCTGGACGAGCTCCAGAACGACATCACGAAGGTCACACCCGCAAGCTTCGAGCCCACGATTGACTATGTGGTGACGAAGATTCCGCGTTTTGCCTTCGAGAAATTTCCAGGCGCCGAAGCTGTGCTGACGACGTCCATGAAATCGGTCGGCGAAGCCATGGCCATCGGCCGCACCTTTGCGGAATCGGTGCAGAAGGCGTTGCGCAGCCTGGAAACGGGTCTGACAGGCTTCGACGAAATCGAGTTGCCGGCGGACAAAAACGCCGTGCGCGCGGCACTCGCGAAACAGACGCCGGACCGTTTGCGCATTGCAGCGCAGGCGTTGCGCAACGGCTTCACGGCCGAAGAGGTGCATGAGATCACCCGGTACGATCCGTGGTTCATCGGCGAGATCGAGGCCCTTCTTTCCTGCGAAGCGCACATCCGCGCCAACGGCCTGCCACAGGATGCGGAAGGATTTCGCCGCCTGAAGGCCGCAGGCTTTTCCGATGCGCGGCTCGCCCGGCTGACCGGACAAAGGGAAAAAGACGTGCGCGCCCTGCGCCGGAAACTTGGCGTGCATCCGGTGTTCAAGCGGATTGATACCTGTGCCGCGGAATTCAAGGCGCAGACACCTTACATGTATTCGACCTATGAAACTCCGGTCGGCGGAAAGGCGGAATGCGAAGCCGGACCGAGCGCGAAGAAGAAGATCATCATTCTGGGCGGCGGGCCCAACCGGATCGGGCAAGGCATCGAGTTCGATTATTGCTGCTGCCATGCCGCATTTTCGCTTTCGGCGCGCGGATTCGAGACCATCATGGTCAACTGCAATCCGGAAACGGTTTCCACCGACTACGACACCTCCGACCGGCTTTATTTCGAGCCGCTGACGGCGGAGGACGTTCTGGAAATCGTGCGCGTGGAACAGTCGAAGGGCACGCTCGCCGGCGTCATCGTGCAGTTCGGCGGGCAGACGCCGCTCAAGCTCGCCAATACGCTGGTGGAAGAAGGCGTGCCGCTGCTCGGCACCTCCGCCGACGCCATTGACCTCGCCGAGGACCGCAAGCGGTTCCAGGTGCTGCTGAACGAGCTCGGCCTGAAACAGCCGCGCAACGCCACCGCGATGACGGCGGACGAAGCGATCGCGGCGGCGCGCGAGATCGGTTATCCCGTGATCCTGCGGCCGTCCTATGTTCTGGGCGGGCGCGGCATGGTGGTGGTGTCGGACGAAACACAGCTCAAGGCGCAGGTGCAATCCGGCGAGCTTTTTCAGATCTCCGGCGACAACCCGGTCCTGATTGACGCCTTCCTGCACAACGCCATCGAAATCGACGTGGATGCCATCTGCGATGCCGACGGCGAGGTGTTTATTGCCGGAATCATGGAGCACATCGAGGAAGCCGGCGTGCATTCCGGCGACTCCGCCTGTGCGCTTCCGCCCCACTCGCTGAAGGCGGCGACCGTTGCCGAACTGGAGCGGCAGACCGTTGCGCTGGCGCGCGCGCTGAAGGTGCGCGGCCTGATGAACGTGCAATACGCCGTGCAGAACGGCGACATCTATGTGCTGGAGGTCAATCCGCGCGCCTCCCGCACCGTACCCTTCGTGGCCAAGGCGATCGGCCAGCCGGTCGCGGCCATCGCCGCGCGGGTGATGGCGGGCGAAAAGCTCGCCGATTTCCGGTTGTCCAGGCCGGCGGCGAAACACATGGCGGTGAAGGAAGCCGTGATGCCTTTCGCGCGCTTCCCCGGCGTGGATGTGATTCTGGGGCCGGAAATGCGGTCCACCGGCGAAGTGATGGGGCTGGATGAAAATTTCGGCCGCGCCTTTGCCAAGAGCCAGATCGGCGCCGGACACAAGCTGCCGCTCTCCGGCACGGTCTTCATTTCGCTGAAGGAATCCGACAAGCCGCTGGCCGTGAAGCCCGCGCGGGCCCTGCTGGACATGGGTTTCGACATCATCGCCACGCGCGGCACGGCAAAATTCCTGAACGAGAACGGCATCGCCGCGCGCCAGGTGAACAAGGTTCTGGAGGGGCGGCCGCACATCGTGGACGCGATCAAGAACGGCGAGGTGCAGCTTGTCTTCAACACCACCGAGGGCGCCCAGTCGCTGGCGGACTCGTTTTCCATCCGGCGCACCTCGCTGCAGATGAAAATTCCCTACTACACGACCATGGCGGGGGCGGCGGCTTCGGTGGAAGGCATAGCGGCACTCAAGGCCGGCGCCCTTGAAGTCGCTCCCCTCCAGTCTTACAGTTTGGCCGCATCCGCCAGATGAAACGGACGGAATAGTCCAGGCGTGAGAAGGGTTTAAGCAAGATTCGGCAAACGGCCTGTCCGGTGGGCCAGCGGGAACGCGGCGCCGGAGGGAGCGTTTTTTGCCGGCACCGAGGACAAGACAGATTCCATGGAACGCATTCCGATGACCGCGAGCGGCTACAAGGCCCTCGAAGACGAGATCAATCACCTGAAGACCGTGGAGCGTCCGGCCACGATCAAGATGATCGAGGAAGCGCGCGCGCACGGCGACCTTTCCGAGAACGCGGAATATCACTCCGCCAAGGAAAGGCAGGCTTTCATCGAAGGCCGCGTGATGGAGCTGGAAGACCAGCTCTCGCGGGCCGACGTGATCGACGTCTCCAAGCTGTCCGGCTCCACCGTGAAATTCGGTGCGACCGTGACGCTGGTGGACGAGGACACCGACGAAAAGCGAAAGTATCAGATCGTGGGCGACCTGGAGGCCGATGCCAAGAAGGGCCGGATCTCCATTTCCTCGCCGATCGCCCGCGCCCTTATCGGCAAGGGCAAGGGCGACACGGTGGAAGTGGCCGCCCCGGGGGGCGCGCGGTCCTATGAGATCCTGAAAGTCGAATTTGTTTAGCGGGACGGTCATTCCGTCTTCGCGGCAAGGGAACGGCCGGGCCCCGTGGACGCCTGCCCGCAGTCTGCGCGGCGGATTACGCTTCAAACGCGGTGCCGCGCGCCGCCCTTTTCCTGTTTTGTTTCGTTTCCGCCGCACCCGCATTATATTGAGCGTCAATCCCGGGGCTGGAATGAACATATGGCAACCATCGCGCTTGTAGACGACGACAAGAACATCCTGACCTCCGTGAGCATGCTGCTCGAACAGGAGGGGTATCATGTGCGCAGCTACGCCGATGGCGCATCCGCCCTGACGGCGCTCTCCGCCACGCCGGTGGACCTTGCCATTCTGGACATCAAGATGCCGCGCATGGACGGGCTGGAACTGCTCCGCCGCCTTCGGCAGAACGGCGACCTGCCGGTGATCTTTCTCACCTCCAAAGACGAGGAGATCGACGAGCTCATGGGGCTCAACGCCGGCGCCGACGACTATATCCGCAAGCCCTTTTCGCAGCGCCTGCTGCTGGAGCGCGTCAAGGCCGTGTTGCGCCGCGCGGAATCCCGCAAGGGCAACGGAGCCGCAGGCGAACCGAAGAAGGAAGCGCTGGTGCGCGGCAAGCTTTCGCTGGATCCGCAGCGGCACGAATGTACCTGGGAGGGCAAGCCCGTTCGGCTGACGGTCACCGAATTCCTGATCCTTCAGTGCCTGGCGCAGCGGCCGGGATTCGTGAAAAGCCGCGACAACCTGATGGATGCGGCCTATGACGACCAGGTCTATGTGGACGACCGCACCATCGACAGCCACATCAAGCGGCTGCGCAAGAAATTCAAGATGGTGGACGACAGTTTCGACGCCATCGAAACGCTCTATGGCGTGGGCTACCGCTACAAGGAAAGCTGACGAAGCTTCGCACCGGACCTGATGACTGTTCTCCGTGACGACGTTGCCAAGCCGATGCGAGAGCATCTGGCCGGGCAGCGCAGCGAGCCATCCGGCAAGCGGCGCAATTTTCCATCGCTGCGCCAACGCATCGTTTTCTTCAACGCGATAGCCTTCCTCATTCTCATCGGCGGCGTGCTGTTCGTGGAATCCAACCGCGTCAGCCTGATCGACGAACGGCTGTCCGGCATCACCGAGCAGGCGCAGGTGGTGGCCGATACGCTGGCCGAATACACGCGCAACGAGGGAACCCGCTCGCTCGACATCCAGAAGGCCGAGCCGCTGCTGCGCCAGCTGATCGAGCCGACCCGTCTCCGCGCGCGGCTCTATTCGACCAGCGGGCGCCTTATCGCCGATACGCGCTATCTGCTCGCGCGCAATGTCGTGAAGACGTCCGAGCTGCCGCCGCTCGATCCGTGGAGCCGATTCAAGGGCTGGCTTTCGCGCATGTACGACGGCGTCATGGGCGTACGGCCGTTCAACAAGCTTGCGCCCTATTTCGAGGGCGGCGACAACGGCCGCGTCTATTCCGAGGTGAACCAGGCCCTGGTAGGGCAGACCGCCACGACGCAACGGGTGGACGAACAGAACAAGCTGGTTCTTTCCGTAGCCGTGCCCGTACAGCGGTTCCGCACGATCTATGGCGTGCTGATGGTCACGACGGAAGGCGGCGACATTGACGACGTCCTGCGCGAGGAGCGGGCGACGCTGATCGAAGTGTTCTTTGTTGCGCTGGCCGTGATGCTGCTCCTGTCCTTCTATCTTTCCGGAACGATCGCCGCGCCGGTGCGCGCGCTGGCCCAGGCTGCCGATCGCGTGCGCCACGGCCGCGCGAGCCGCGAGACAATTCCCACGCTCGAAGAGCGGCATGACGAAATCGGCGACCTGGCGCAGAGTTTTTCCGCCATGACGCGCGCGCTCTACAACCGCATCGACGCCATCGAAAGCTTTGCTGCGGATGTGGCGCACGAACTCAAAAACCCGCTGACCTCGCTCAAGAGCGCCGTGGAAATGCTTTCGCGCGCGGATTCGGGCGAAGCGCGGGACGAGCTCATGGCCATCGTGCGCAACGACGTCAAACGCATCGACCGGCTGATCACCGACATCTCCGACGCCTCGCGGCTGGATGCCGAGCTGAGCCGCGAGCGGCGCGAGCCCGTGGACCTGGGACACCTTCTGGAAACAATCGCGGAAGTCTATCGGCTGACGGGCCTGCCCCGCGGCGTGACGCTTTCGCTGAACGCAGGGCTTGGCCCCGGCGCCGTTGTCATGGGGCGCGACGAGCGGCTGGGACAGGTTGTGCGCAATCTCATCGACAATGCCGTTTCCTTCAGCCCGGACAAGGGGACCGTGACCGTTTCGGCGCGCCCCCATGACGGCCGCGCCCGCATCGTCGTGGAGGACGAAGGGCCGGGCATACCGCCGGAGAATCTCGAAACGATTTTCAACCGCTTCTATACGCAGCGCCCGCCGGAGCACGGCTTCGGCAAGAACTCCGGCCTTGGTCTTTCGATCGCGCGGCAGATCGTCGAGGGGATGAACGGCCACATCTGGGCAGAAAACCGCGAGGGCGGCCATGGCGCGCGCTTCATCGTGGAGCTGCCCCTCGGCGGGGCGCGCTGAATGGACGTGGCAAATATCCACGCCACCTGCGTCGCGCTCGGCGAAGCCGGCCCGCGCTTCGGCCCGGACAATCGCGGTGTCTTGCTGCTGGGCAAGAGCGGCAGCGGCAAATCCGACCTCGCGCTCAGGCTGATCGGCCGCGGCTGCGAACTTGTATCCGACGATCGCTGCGATCTGTTCGTTCGCGGGCAGATGCTTTGCGCGCGCGCGCCCGAGAGGCTGGCGCGGCTGATGGAAGTGCGCGGCGTGGGAATTCTGGAGCTGCCCCACCGCGCGGAGGCCGAGATCGTGCTGGCCGTGGAGCTTGTGGCCCCGGACGGGGTGCCGCGGCTGCCGCAGCCGGAGCGTTATCGTCCGCCGGCGCCGCTGCCCGAGGCGGCTGCCGTGCCGCTGCTTCGCCTGCATGCCTTTGAAGTGTCCGCGCCGGACAAGGTGATCTGGGCCGCAGCCTTCGCCCGGAATCTGTTTGGGGAAGTTGTCAAGAAGATTTGAGGGCTTTATTCGCGCGGGGCGGTTGATATGGTTCGCACCGCTCCCAATATCCACGGACCCATGATCGGCGTTGTTATAGTTACGCATGGCCGCCTCGCCCAGGAGTTCGTCTCGGCGATCGAGCACGTGAAAGGACCGCAGACCAACCTGCGCGCGATTTCCGTCGGCCCGGAGGACGATATCGAGCGCCGCCAGCGCGAGATCGCCGCGGCGGCGAAATCGGTGGATACCGGCCAGGGCGTGGTGATCGCGACGGACATGTATGGCGGCACGCCCTGCAATCTGGCGTTGACGCTGCTGGAAAAGGGAAAGATCGAGGTGATGGCGGGCGCCAACCTTCCCAGCCTCATCAAGCTGATGGACGTGCGCGCGCAACACCCGCTGGAGCAGGCGGTGAAGGAAGCAATCGACTCCGGCCGCAAATATCTCAGGCTGGGCACCAGCGATCTTGCAGGCGGAGCCTGAACCACCCCATTGTGCGCCGGGGGCAGTTGTTTGCGGGCCATGGCTGAAGCGCGCGAAACCGTGAAAATCGTCAACAAGCGCGGTCTGCATGCGCGCGCATCGGCCAAGCTTGTCGAAGCGGCCGCGCGGTTTCAGTCCGAGATCACGGTCGCAAAGGACGGCCAGAGCGTTTCGGGCCGCTCCATCATGGGGTTGATGATGCTGGGCGCGGGGCCCGGCAGCACGATCACGATTTCCGCCGAAGGACCGGACGCGGAGGAAGCGATGATCGCCATTCTGGCATTGATCGAAGCGCGGTTCGGGGAAGATTAAATCCGCGCGAACAGGCTTGCGCCGCCGCCGGGCGCGGGCAAATCTCGCGCGCCTTGTGGGGAGCTGATCGGCATGGAACGGAGATACTGGCCCATTCTGGGCGCGCTCGCGCTTTTCGCGGCGGCGCTGGTCGCGGTGTGGCTCATCATTCCCGCGCACAAGCCCGTCACCGGACAGGCCCATGTTGCCGACCAGTTTCCCGACGACCAGTTTCCTTCGACCTACAGGCCCTATCCGTCCCGGCCCACGCTGATTCGCAATGCAACGGTGCTGACCGGCACCGACCGCGAGATCGATCATGCCGACGTGCTGATGGCGAAGGGCAAGATCGTCGCGGTGGGCCGGAACCTGACGGCGGCGGGCGCCGTCGTCATTGATGGAACCGGCAAGTTCGTGACGCCCGGCATCATCGACGTCCATTCGCACCTTGGCGTCTATCCCTCGCCCAATGTGGAATCGATGTCGGACGGCAACGAGGCGGTAAAACCGGTCACGCCGGAAGTACGCTCCGAGAATTCCGTCTGGCCGCAGGACCCCGCATTCTCCCGCGCGCTGGCGGGCGGGGTGACGACGCTCGAAATCCTTCCGGGCTCGGCAAACCTGATCGGCGGACGCTCGGTCGTGCTGAAGAATGTGCCCGCGATCACTTCCGAAGCGATGAAATTTCCCGGCGCGCCCTATGGGCTGAAAATGGCCTGCGGCGAAAACCCCAAGCGCGTGTACGGCGCCAAGGGCGGGCCGATGACGCTGATGGGCAATGTGGCCGGCTATCGCGCGGCCTTCCAGAAGGCGGCCGAATATCGCGACAAATGGCGCAAATACTGGGCCGACAAAAAGGCCGGACACGATGCCACGCCGCCGGACCGCGACATCGGCCTGGAAACGCTGGCGCTTGTGCTGGACGGAAAAATCCGCGTCCAGATGCATTGCTACCGGTCCGACGAAATGGCCACCATGATCGATGTGAGCCATGAATTCGGATTTCACATCGCCGCCTTCCATCACGCGACCGAAGCCTACAAGGTGGCCGATCTTCTGAAGAAGAACGGCATATGCGCCGTGATGTGGGCCGACTGGTGGGGCTTCAAGATGGAAGCCTATGACGCGATCCCCGAAGGCATTGCGCTGGTGGACCATGCGGGCGCCTGCGCCATGATCCATTCCGACGATGCGATCGGCATCCAGCGCCTGAACCAGGAAGTGGCGAAGGCGATGGCCGCGGGCCGGCGCATGGGCCTGCCGATCACGCGCGCGCATGCCGTGGCGTGGATGACGCGAAATCCGGCGAAGGCGCTTGGCATCCTGAACCGGACGGGCACGCTGGAAAAAGGCAAAGATGCCGATGTGGTGCTTTGGACCGGCGATCCGTTCAGCGTTTATGCGCATGCCGAAAAAGTCTTCATCGACGGCGCGCTGATGTATGACCGCGACAATCCCAAACTCAGCCCGCGCAGCGATTTCGAACTCGGACAGGTCGGACAGGGCCCGAACGGAGGAGCCGGACAATGAAAGCGTTGATCCTGTCATGGGCCCTTGCTTTCGCCGCGACGGCGGTTGCCGCCGCGCCCGCCGCGCCATTGGCCGCGCCAGCCACGCCGGTTGTGGCCGCGCCGGCCGGCCCCACGTTCTTCATTCACAACGGCAAGCTCTACACGGTGGGAGCGGCCGGTACGATTGCCGGGGGCGACGTGATCATCGCGGGCGGAAAGATCGCCGCCGTAGGCCAGAACCTGACACCGCCCGCGGGCGCCACAATCATCGAAGCCCATGGCAAGCCCGTGACGCCGGGCCTGATGGCATCCGCCACGCAGCTCTCCATCCAGGAAATCCAGCTTGGCGCGGCGGAGAGCAACGACAGTTCGCCCGATCTCACCGAAGACACGGCGGCCTTCGACGTGGCCGACGCGATCAATCCCAACTCCACGCTCATTCCGGTGGCCAGGATCGCGGGCGTGACGCGCTCGCTGGTCATGCCGGTGGACGGCGCGGGCGTCTTCTTCGGGCAGGCCGCCGTGATCCACCTGGGCAACGGCCCGGACATTCTGGTGAAGCGCGCGGCGGGGCAACTCGTGCGCCTGGAACCGTCGGTGGCGACGTTCGGCCCGCCGCAGAAAAAGCTCTCGCGGCCCGACCTGTGGGCGCAGTTCCGCGAAACGCTGGATGACGCCCGCGAGTATTGGGCCGAGCGCGCGGGCTATCACAAACCCGGCGGTTATCGCGACCAGCGGACATTCCGCATCGATCTGGACGCACTGGGCCCGGTGATTCAGGGGCAGGAGCCGCTGATCGTGCATGTGGACCGCGCGTCCGACATTCGCGAGGCCGTGCAATATGCGCAGGCCAACAAGCTGAAGCTCGTGATCTTCGGCGCCCAGGAAGGATGGATGGCGGCCAGGGAGCTTGCCGCCGCGCATGTACCGGTGATCATCGACCCCGACCTGAATCTGCCGGACAGCTTTTCCGATCTGGGCGCCACGCTGCGCAATGCGGCGCTACTCGACAAGGCGGGCGTGACCGTGATCTTTCAGCCGCAGGCCGACGATCCATCGCAATATGCGCGCACGATCACGCAGATCGCGGGCAACGCCGTGGCCAATGGCATGCCCTGGGATCACGCGCTCGCCGCGATCACCAGAAATCCCGCCGAGGTGTTCGGCATTGCCGACCAATACGGCACGCTGGAGACCGGAAAGGATGCCGACGTGGTGATCTGGGACGGCGATCCGCTGGAGGTGACAAGCGCGCCGACGGCCCTCTTCATCCGGGGGCAGCGGATACCGCTTGTGTCGCGGCAGACGCTGCTGCGCGACCGCTATCGCAACCTGAACGACAGGCATATGCCCTTCGCCTATCGCTGAGGCGCCGAGAGCGGCGGCGCCACATCTTCCAGCGCGCGGCAGGCGGCCTGAACGCCGATCAGCGCCTCGACCAGCGCCGCGAACAGCATGAGCGCGCCGCCCAAAAGATAGCCCCATAGGATTTCGCCGCGCGCGCCGGTTTCAATGAGCGCGCCGAAGAGCGCAGGCCCCGCAATGCCGCCCAGCGCCGTGCCGAACGCATAGAAAATGGAAATGGCGCGGGCGCGCACTTCCAGCGGGAAACATTCGCCGACCGTCAGATAGGCGGCGCTTGCCGCGCATGAGGCGAAGAAGAAATTGAGCGTCCAGAGCGCCGTCTGCCCGGTTGCGCCCAGCGAAGCCTTCGCAAACAGAAGGCCGGTGACGGCCATCAGGATGCCCGAAACGGCATAGCAGGCGGCGATCATGACCTTGCGGCCGGCAATATCGAACAGCGGCCCGAGCAAAAGCGGCCCCAGAAAATTGCCCAACGCAAACGGCAGGATGAAAAGGCCGACCGACGGCGCCGGCACGCGATAGAACTTCGTCAGGATGAGCGCGTAAGTGAAGAAGATCGCGTTGTAGCAAAACGCCTGCGTCGCCATCAGGACCAGCCCCAGCAGCGCGCGCTTCGGATAATGCCGGAACAGCGCGCCCATCACATCGCCGGGCCTTGTGCCGCGACACGCCGTCAGTTGCAGGCGCGGCAGGCCCTCGGCCCGTTCCGCGCCGGCGCGCCGTTCGATTTGCCGGACGACATTTTCCGCTTCGTCGCTGCGGCCATGGGTCATCAGCCAGCGCGGGCTTTCGGGAACGTGCCGGCGCAAGGCGACGACGACGCAAGCCAGCGCCCCGCCGATGACGAACGCCGCGCGCCAGCCGACATTGACCGGCAGGACGGAGGGATCGAGCATCACAAGCGAACCGAGCGCGCCGATGGCGGCGCCGATCCAGAAGCTGCCGTTGACGACAAGATCCGTGCGGCCGCGAAATCGCGCGGGCACGAATTCCTGGATCGCGGAATTGATCGCGGCATATTCGCCGCCAATTCCTGCGCCCGTGAAAAAGCGGAACAGCGCGAAAGACCAGAAGTTCCAGGCCGCGCCGGTGGCGATGGTCGCCGCCATGTAGACGCCGAGCGTAACCATGAAGAGCGTCCGGCGGCCGAAGCGGTCGGTCAGGTCTCCGAAGACGAGCGCGCCCAGGACCGCGCCCGCGATGTAGGCGCTGCCGACGAGCCCCACCTGCGTGCCGGCCAGCCCCAATGTTCCGCGCTGCGTGAGGACGCCGGCAACGGAGCCGACGAGCGTGACCTCCAGTCCGTCGAGGATCCAGGTGATGCCGAGCGCCACGACGATGAGCGTGTGAAACCGGCTCCAGCCGAGGCGGTCGAGCCGGGCCGGCACATCGGTCAGGACAGTCGCTGCGCCCGCGTCCGCCATGCCTGCCGGTAACGCGACAGAGGCAAAAAACCGCGGAATTCCGGGGCAATTGTTTTCAGGATTCCGCCACCCCCTCCCCCCTGTCCCTTCCCCCTCTCTTTCCATCTTTCATTCGTTCGATCATCAAGTTTATTCCTATTATGCCGGACAAAAAAGCATTATAGCTACTAATCATCCTATTTTCAAGAGAAAAAAGCTACATATTCCCTCACATGATATGCAATTTTCTTTATATGTTTGTTGCCCCCGCCCTGTGCGGGCTGCTATATGCGCGCCGCCCCAACCGGAGTGCTTTCCCGTGACCAACCCCAAGGACTACGCCGTCAAGGACATCAATCTGGCCGATTGGGGCCGCAAGGAAATCGACATCGCCGAAACCGAAATGCCGGGCCTGATGGCCACGCGCGCGGAGTATGGCGAGAAGAAACCGCTGAGGGGCGCGCGCATCGCAGGTTCCCTGCACATGACGATCCAGACGGCCGTGCTGATCGAGACGCTCAAGGCGCTGGGCGCGGATGTGCGCTGGGCGTCGTGCAACATCTATTCGACGCAGGATCATGCGGCTGCCGCCATTGCGGCCGGCGGCACGCCCGTCTTCGCGATCAAGGGCGAGAGCCTGGAAGACTACTGGGAATACACCCACCGCATCTTCGAATGGGCCGATGGCGGCACGCCCAACATGATCCTGGACGACGGCGGCGATGCCACGCTGCTCGTGCATCTTGGCGTGCGCGCGGAAAAGGGCGACGCCAAATTCCTGGAAGAGCCGTCCAACGAGGAAGAGGAAGTGCTGTTCGGCGCGATCAAGCGCCGGCTCAAGCACAAGCAGGGCTGGTATTCGGAGGTGGCCAAGAACATCCGCGGCGTGACGGAGGAAACCACCACAGGCGTGCACCGGCTCTATCAGATGGAGAAGGAGGGCAAGCTGCTCTTTCCCGCGATCAACGTGAACGACAGCGTGACGAAATCGAAATTCGACAATCTCTACGGCTGCCGCGAAAGCCTGGTGGACGGCATCCGCCGCGGCACCGATGTGATGATGGCCGGCAAGGTTGCAATGGTGGCCGGCTTCGGCGATGTGGGCAAAGGCTCGGCCGCGAGCCTGCGCAACGCCGGCTGCCGCGTGATGGTGAGCGAGATCGATCCCATCTGCGCGCTCCAGGCCGCGATGGAAGGCTATGAGGTCGTGACGATGGAAGAGGCCGCCCCGCGCGCGGACATCTTCGTCACCGCCACCGGCAATGTGGACGTGATCACGATCGATCACATGCGCCAGATGAAGGACCGCGCGATCGTGGCCAACATCGGCCATTTCGATTCCGAGATCCAGGTGGCCGCCCTGAAGAACTACAAATGGCACAACGTGAAGCCGCAGGTGGACGAAATCGAATTCCCCGACGGCAAGCGCATCATCCTTCTGTCCGAAGGCCGGCTTGTGAACCTCGGCAATGCCATGGGGCACCCGAGCTTCGTGATGTCGTCTTCGTTCACCAACCAGACGCTGGCGCAGATCGAGCTGTATGCGAACACGGGCAAGTACCAGAAGAAGGTCTATACCCTGCCCAAGGAGCTCGACGAGAAGGTGGCGCGGCTGCATCTCGACAAGATCGGCGCCAAGCTCACGAAACTCTCAAAGAAGCAGGCCGACTACATCGGCGTGCCGGTGCACGGGCCCTACAAGGCCGATACCTACCGGTACTGATAACGTGCTCGGCGATCCCGCTCACTCTGCCCTCTCCCCCCAATGGGGCGAGAGGGATTTTGTCTAGGTCACCACTACGAATGTCACGCGGCCGATCTTTACGGCATCGGGGCGGGAAGGTGCGGGTGTGCCGGATCTGGAGACGAGCAGCGAATAGGGCTCAACACGCAGGGTGAAGGCGCCGCCGGGTGCGGACACCAGCTTGGTCACATCGAAGCGCTGCACCGCCTTCATGCCGCCCATGCCCAGCGTGTCGTGATGGGTGGCGCCGAACAGATCAATCAGGCCCACATAATCGCGCGCGTTGTCGGGCGTTGCCCCTTCCGGATCGAGATAGACGGCAAAGCCGCTGGACGGCACGCGCGTGAAAGAAATGTCCGAGAGCTCCAGCAGCACGCGCGCGCCCGGAGCCGCATGCGGCACAGCCAGGGTGCCCGGCCGCGCACCACCGGCGGCTTGCGCCGGCGCGGCCGCCGCGAGCGTGCGCCGGGCCGGCTTTTCCGGCGAAACGACCATTGGCGCGACATCGGCAAACAGCGATTGCTGGCTGCGCAGCGTGCTCATCATGTCGCCGGGCATGCCCATGTCGGGCGTGGGCGCAGGCGCAGCCGCGCCCACAAGCCTCGGTATCGCGCGCACCGGCGGCGCTCCGCCCGGAGCGCCCGCCCCAGCCATGGTCCGCGGCGGAAGCGACAGGGGCCTGGCATTGGGACCGTCGCTGTCATAGCGCACGCCGAGGTTGGCGCGATCCATATAGAAGCGGCGACTTTCCACCACGTCGCGGCCTTCCACATCCTTGAACACCCACGGCTGTTCGTCGAACCAGGACTCCGGCGGCAGCGGGCCCCAGCCCTTCCCCGGCATCGCGGCCCACATCACCCACATGCGGTCAATGTTGGCGTGATGCACCCAGAACACCGGATCAAACGCCGATGTGGGGATGTCGGCCATCGCGCCGTTGACATCGCCGACCACGCCGCCCACCGCGATGTGAATGTCGTTGTGCGGACGCTGCTCGATCAGGCCAAGCTGGGTGTGCGCGCTGTCGAGGATGTCACCACCGAAGCCGGCCTCGCCGGGCGCGGAAAAGAAGTTCCGCGCCGTCATGGCGTTGTGCGCCTCGCAGACATTGGCGCTGAGCTCGAAGCGGCCGGAGGTGAAGCCGAGATCGCGGCTGGGATGGAACAACGGATTTTGCGCGGAGCGTTCCCGGTCCAGCCAGCGATAGGCGAAAATTTCCGGGAAGCTGCGCGATTGCGCGTCACTGAAATAATCCCAATAGGGAATGGCGAGAGTCTCGTCTTCCGCCATGACGCGAAGGCACCGTTCGAAATGGCAGACATAGGCGCGGTGCCAGATCAGGAAATCGGCGGACGACTGGCCGAAGTGCGGGCACTGGTTGAAGTAGCGCGCGCGATCCACCCGGGCGAGCGCGGGATCGCGTTTGAGCGCATCCGCATAGAGCGCACCGTTATAGGCATGCGTGGCCGCCCACCAGAACCAGCTGCGGTGGTCCGAGGCCGGCAGCGCCTTCATCGCCGCCACGCCCTTGCGAAGGCTCGCCACGCGCGAATCGTCCTTGAAGAATTCGGCCAGCGACAGGCGCACAGGTCCCGTATCGGCGCGCGCAGCGGAAACTTTTGTGCCGGCGAGCGCGGCCGCCGCGACCGCGGTGCCGACAAATTCCCTGCGCGTCTGCTTCATGGCACTGCCCCGCCCGCGGATTCCGCCAAGCGCAATTTTGCACGCACAGGCACAAGGCACGCGGGGATTTCTCCGACGCCTTGCGCGAAATTTGGCACCCTGCTCCGATTCCAAGTTTCGTGCCCGCCAGCCGGCGGCCACGATGTATAGAACCGCGCGCCGCATCTTGGGCCTTTACACTTTTTTTACACATTCCCTAGTGCGACTCGGTTAACGCACCTATCATGTTGATTCCAATGTGATTCGCCGCGTGCGGCGGGAATCGGGGGCAGCCGGGATGAGTCCCACCAGGGACCGCAAAAAGAGCCGGAGCTTCAGGGGGTCGGCAGGAGGGTTCGCAAGAACCTTGGGCGTTCTTGCGCCCGGCGCGCTGTGGCCGGCCGCGGCCTGGGCCGCACCTTTCGACATTGCCGCAAGCCGCGAATGGATTTCCGCAGCGGTCGCCATCGGCGCGGTGGCGCTGGCCATCGCCGCGGGGCTGTGGGCGATCTCCGAACAGACCATCTCCGCCCGCCTCAAGCGCAGCCTTCGGACCATGGGCGGCAAGGTGCGCGCGGCGATCGGCGCACGCGATGCGCTGCTTGCGGCGGGCCGGGAAGCGTTGATCGTGTGGGGCCGCGAAGGCGCAGAACCCTTCTCCTATCGCGGCGCGGATCAGCTGATCGATTCCTGCCTCGAGGGGCCGGACGCGACCAAATTCTCGCAGGCGCTGGACGGACTGAGCGACAAGGGCACGCCGTTCGAGCTCTCGGTCACCGATGCGCGCGGACGCACATTGAACACGCGCGGGCGCGCAGTGGGCGGCATGGCCGCGGTCTGGATCGAAGCGCCGGAAAAGGCGGCCGCGCCGGCCATCGATTTCGCGGCGATTCTGGATGCGTTGCCCGTGCCGGTGTGGCTGCGCGACCGCACGCTTGCGCTGAAATGGGGCAACCGCGCCTTTCTGACGGCGACCAACACCCATACGGTGGACGTGGCCACCGCCAACCAGATCTCGCTCGACAAATCCGAGCGCGATCTGGCGAGCGCCACGCGCAGCGAAGGCCATGCGCTGGAATCCAAGCGCTTTGCCGTGATCGGCGGACAAAGGCGCGCGCTTGCCTTCACGCATGCGCCGCTCGCGGGCGGCGAAATCGTCGGCAGCGCCATCGACGTGACCGATACGGCCAGCGCCGAAGCGCGCCTGCAGCAGCATGTGGACGCGCACCAGGACACGCTCGACAAGCTGGCGACAGCCGTTGCGATTTTCGCGCGCGACCAGAAGCTCAATTTCTACAATCGCGCCTTCGCGGCGCTGTGGAATTTGCCGGAAGCCTGGCTGGACACGCACCCGGCCGACGGCGAAATCCTCGACCGGCTGCGCGAGATGCGCAAATTGCCGGAGCAGCGCGACTATCAGGCCTGGAAGCGCGCGCGGCTTTCGCTTTACGAGCACGAGGCCGATTACCTGCCCGAAGAGCTCTGGCATGTGCCGGGCGGCAAGACGATCCGCGTGGTGGCGCAGCCGCATCCCTTCGGCGGGCTCATTTTCCTTTACGACGACGTGACCGAGAAGCTTTCGCTCGAAAGCTCGTTCAACACGCAGCTCAAGGTGCAGAGCGCCACCCTGAACACGCTGAAGGAAGGCGTGGCGGTGTTCGGGCCCGACGGGCGGCTGAAGCTGCACAACGCCGCCTTCGCGCGCATCTGGGAACTAGAAGAGCCGCAGCTTGCGGGCGAACCGCATGTGCGCGCGCTGGCAGCCGCCTGCGCCGCCAAATTCGGCGACGAAACGGTGTGGAACGAGCTTGTGGCGGCCATCGCCTCGGGCGCGGAGGTGGGGCGCGACTGGGGCGAAATCACGCGCAAGGACCAGAAGGTGCTTTCGCTGGCGCTGGCGCCCCTGCCCGACGGGGCGATGCTGCTGACCTTCGCCGACGTTACCGACCGCCACCGCATCGAACAGGCGCTGCGCGACCGCAACGAAGCGCTGATCGCGGCCGATCACCTGAAATCGCAATTCATCCGCCATGTTTCCTACGAATTGCGCACGCCGCTCAATCCCATCAAGGGCTATGCCGAAATGCTGGCGGCCAGCGCGCTGAACGACAAGCAGCGCGAATTCGTCAACGCCATCCTGGCGTCGGCCAACACGCTGCACGGGCTGATCAACGACATTCTGGATCTGGCGCTGGTGGAATCCGGCCAGCTCAGGCTGGAGCTGGAGCGGCTCGATCTTCATGCCGTGCTGTCGGCCATTTTTGCCCATGCAAGGGCCTGGGCCATGCAATCGCAGCGCGAGGTGCGGCTGGATTGCCGCCCGGACGCGGGCGAATTCATGGGCGACCGGCGGCGCATCCAGCAGGTCATTGTGTATCTTCTGTCGAACGCGCTGCAATTCACGCCGGAAGGCGGCACCATCACCATCGGCGGCGACATTCGCGGCGACGAGGTGCAGATCTATGTTTCCGACACCGGCCCGGGCATCGCGCCCGAACTTTCGGCCACGGTGTTCGACCGCTTCGAAGCCAAGCCGCAAAGCGGGCAGCGCGGCGGCGCCGGCCTTGGGCTGACGCTGGTGAAGTCGTTCATCGAACTGCATCACGGCTGGGTGGAAATCGACAGCAGGCCCGGCAAGGGCACCACCGTTCGCTGCCATCTGCCGCGGCGCATCGAGGGCCGCCAGGCGCAAACCGTGGCATAATCCCGGAATGTGCGGAAAATTCACGCAGATGATGTCGTGGAGGGATGTCCACGACTATTCTGATTTCCTGGCCGCCAACACCGGACCCGCCGAAACCGCCACGCCCATGCGCTTTGCCCATATCGTGCGGCTGAACGGCCAGGGCGCGCGCGAGACGGTTCCCATGCGCTGGGGCTTCATGGGCCTGCGCGCGAAAAATCCGTCAGGGCCGCCGGAACATGTCCATGCGCGCAGCGAGACGCTGGACGAACGCCCCACCTTCCGCGCGGCGTTCGCCAATGCGCGCGGGCTTCTGGTCGTGAAAACGTTCAACGAAGGCAAGGAAATCGCCCCGCGCAAGACCGAGCAGCACACGATTACCCCGCGCGACGGCAAGCCCATCGGGATCGCCGTGCTGTGGGAGCGGTGGGAACATCCCGAACAGGGCGAGCTTCTGACCTTCGTGATGGTGACGACGCCGGCCAACAGGCTCATTTCGTCCATCACCGACCGGATGCCCGCGGTGCTGGCGCCGGAGCATTGGGCCAAATGGCTGGGCGAAGAACCGGCCACGCCGGCAGAGCTGAAAGCCCTGCTTCAGCCCTTCGAAGGCGACTGGAATATGGAAGCGCAATCGAGGCCGCCGAAGCCGAAACCGGCAAAGCCCGGCCGTCAGACGGAGCTGTTCTGACACAGGAAGACGCCGGAGCAGGCGCCTTCCCGCGGCGGACATAAATCTTTGAGAAACGCCAAATGTCGGCGCTGATCACATCGGCCTGCGTCGTGATCATGCCGTGCGGATGGTTCTCAGGTGTTATCAGCGTCGGCGCTGTGCTAGATGAAGTCGCCGATCGCCAGATGAGCGACGTTGGCCGCGTGGATGAGTTCGATCACATAATCCGCGCCGGCCTGATAGCCGGCCGTTCCGTTCGCGTTGACAACCAGGAAGACGTGACCGGCGAGCGAACCGGAATTGGGCTCATAGAGAACGGCCTGATGTTTGCCGAGATGGGCCGGGCCGATTGCGGCCGCGAGTTCCGCATTGAAGTGCGCGTTGTTGTCCAGTGCGCCCGTCGCAACCGTGTGGCGGACGGCTGTTACGTGAACGTTGAGGTCCAGCAGATCCCGCTGGGTGTCAAAGGCGAAAATCGTGTCGTGGCCACGGCCCATGGAGTCGCTGACGGCTGCATAGACAAAGGAGTCGCCCCCACCGCCGCCGTACAGCTTGTCGCCGCCTGCACCGCCGTCGAGCCGGTCAGAGTCCGGGCCACCCTTCAAAGTGTCGTTTCCGCCGCCGCCGAAGACCGTGCCGTCAATGGTCCCCTGTGTTGAGTCCAGCCGGTCGTTGCCGGGGCCGAATATGACATCCCCGGCAATGTGCCCCTGGCTCGTGACATCGAGCGCGCCCACTCCGGTATCGACGATCGCGCCGGTATTTGGCTCAGCGATCGCGTTCACCGCGATTGTGCCGCTGTTGTCTATGGTGCTGGCCGTGGCGGCGGCGGTATCGAGTACAATGCCGAAAGCATCGCCCGTGATCGTGCCGGTGTTCACGATCGCATTGCCGCCGGCCTCAAGAAAAATAGCGGTATTGCCTGTGACCGAACCATTGTTGAAGACGGTGTTGTCGCCCGACCCGTGCACGACAATACCGCCCGTCTGGGTAAAATATGATCCCTGGATGACGCCGTTGTTGGTGATGATGTCGCTTCCTGACCCGCAATAGATTGCACTGAAGGTATTGGCTATCACCGATCCGGCGGCGCCGATCATGATATTGTTCCCGCCGTCGGCGATTTCCAGGCCGTAGTCGTTTCCAAAAAGCGTGCCTTCGATCTGGGCGAAGACAACGCCGCCCGTCGAGACGGCGCCGCTAAAGCCGCTGCCGCCGGAGCCACCCGCAACGGTTACGCCCGGCGCAATGTAAAGATTGTCGCCGGGGTTGAGGTCAACGCCGTCGGCGGATGTGTGAACGACATTCGACGTAATGAAGGCCATGACATTGCTCCGCTTTAACCATCCCCGGCGATCAATGCCGGCGTTCGCGTTGCGGAAACAAAGCCATGGCAACCATTCCGTCTTGGGCGCGGACGACAGGAAGACAGGACGCAAACGACGGCCAATGCTAAAATGCCCTTGGGAGCGCGACACCCTATGGACGATTCAGAACTCCTGCCGGCGGCGGATGACACCGGCGTCATCCGCTTTTCGAGCGCCGCCTATCCGGAACACCGGCGCGCCGAGGCGTGCCTGGAGTTTTTCGGGCGCACGATCGTGGGCGTGGAATTCGAGCCGGTCGGAGAACGGCCGCTCAACATCTGCGCCACAATCCGCGGCCTGGCCGATCTGCAGATTTCCTTTCATTCGAGTTCCGGCATGGCCATGGCCCTGCCGCCCAGCATGATCCGGAATGACAATGTTGTCCTCACGAGCACGAACCTTCCGGCCTGGCAGTCTTCGCAATTCGACCGCGAGATTTCGCTGGGCCGCGACGACGCCGTGCTCTCCTCCAATTGCGACCCCGGCTGGCAGATTCAGCCCCGGCCGCTCCAGGGCATCGCCCTGTGCATGCCAAGAGCGGCGCTGTTTCCGCGGGTCGAGAGGCCGGGCGCGGCGCTGCACCGCCGCCTTCCGGCACAGGACAGCGCCTTGCGCCTTCTCATCCGCTATCTCAACGCCCTTCGCGAAAGCCCGCCGCTGGCGCCGGGGCTTGCAAGGGTGGCCAGAAACCACATTCTGGATCTGGCCGCCGTGGCCCTGGGCGCGACACCGGATGCGGCGGAACAGGCCAGACAACGCGGCGTGCGCGCGGCGCTGTTGCGCGATATCAAGGGCGATATCGAAACGCAACTTGCGGATGGCGGCCTGACGGTGGAGCGCATCGCCGCGCGGCACCGGCTGACCACCCGGTATGTGCAACGGCTGTTCGAAGCCGAAGGATCATCCTTCACGGAATACCTGCGCAATCTTCGGCTGACGCGCGCCCATCAGATGCTGAAAAGCCCGCGGACCTATGGCTGGAAGGTCAGCGCCATCGCCTATGCGGTGGGATTCAACGATCTGTCCTATTTCAACCGCGCGTTCCGCCGCCGGTTCGGCATGGCGCCAGGCGAGGTGCGGGAACAGTTCGGCGCGTGGAATTACTGACTCGTCGCGATCACGTCATAGACATGCCGGCTGTCGTCGGCGCAGACGCCGCCCATGTGATAGCTGTCGCCCGAAAAATCGCAGCGCAGCCCCTTGCCGTCCGGCGAGGCGAGCAGCGCCTTCATGCGCACCGTGCCGCCATAGAAATCCACCGTTCCGAAGCCCGGGCCAAACCCGCGCCAGCCGAAGGATTCATAGAACCCGTAGGTGTGCGCAGACGTGGTGCGCACGACAGGGCCGGTGTAGGTGCCCCCGGGCAATGTGATTGTCATCGTGCTTGTGCCGGTTCCGCTGTTCTGCCAGACGCCGTGATAGATCGTGCCGCTGTCGCGCGGCATGACCTGAAGCTGCCAGGTGCTGGCGCAGCCGGCCAGCGCAAGCGCCGCGAACGCGACCAGCGAAATTTTTTTCATCGCCATCCCCTGCTGAACCGGCGGTTCATGCTAACGCGGCCGCAAATCGTTCACCTGTTACGTTTCGGTCATTTCCGCTCAATGCTGGCTCTTGGGCATGCGCACGACAAGGCCGTCCAGCTCCGGCACGACCTTGATCTGGCAGGACAGCCGCGAATTGGGCTGAAGCTCCTGCGCGAAATCCAGCATCGTTTCTTCCATGTCGGATTTTTCCGGCAGCTTGTCCGTCCAGCCGGGATCCACATAGACATGGCAGGTGGCGCAGGCGCAGGCGCCGCCGCAATCGGCATCTATGCCGGGGATCAGGTTCTTCACCGCCCCTTCCATGACCGACCAGCCCAGGGGCACGTCCACCTCGTGCTCCTTGCCGTTGTATTCAATGTATTTGATCTTCGGCATCGAGCCCTCGGCCAAACGTGACGCTTACGCCATGTTTTTCATAGGTACGGCCATGTCTGCAAGCCGGGCCGGGTCGGGGCGCGCATTCGCCGCTATCATCTTGCGGCCCATAAGATATTCCGGGGCGGCATTGACCGCCTCCACCGCCACAAGCACCCCCTCCTGCAGATGGAAGGCCGCGAATTTGCGGGCGGCCGGATCGCCCCTGAGCACGATCTGATTGCCGCGGGCGGCCAGCCCCGCGATCTGGAGCTTCAGGTCGTACTGGTCCGACCAGAACCATGGCACCTCGCGGTAAGGCACAGGCTTGCCCAGCATGGCGAGCGCGGCGTGCCTGGCCTGATCGATGGCGTTCTGCACACATTCAAGGCGGATGCGCACGCCCGTGCGATCGGGATGACTGGTGCAATCGCCGGCGGCGAAAATCGCAGAGTCTTCGGTGCGGCCGCAATCGTCCACCACAATGCCGTCATCGCAGGCAAGGCCCGCGGCCTGCGCCAGCTCTACATTCGGCACGATGCCGATGCCCACGAGCGCAAGATCGCAAGGGTATGATTTTCCGCCGGCGCGCACGGCATGGATGCGCTCTCCGCCTTCGAAGGCTTCAAGTTTCGTGTTGAGCAGGATGTTCACGCCCGCCTCGCGATGAACTCGCTCATAGAATTGCGAAACGGGCTCCGAGACCGCCCGCATCATCAGCCGGCCGAGCGCTTCGAAGATCGTGACGTCAAGGCCGTGTTTTCGCGCAACCGCCGCCACCTCAAGCCCGATATAGCCGCCGCCGATGACGGCCAGCTTCCTGCCGGGCCGAAGCTCCGGCCGCAGAGCATCCACATCCGCGATGCTGCGCATGTAATGGATGCCGTCGAGATCGGCGCCCGGGCAGCGGATCCGCCGCGCGCGGCTGCCGGTGGCGAAAAGCAGCTTGTCATAGGGAACATGACGGCCGTCGCTCAGGCCCACCTGCTTCAGCGTGCGATCCACCACCACGGCCGCATTGTCGAGGATCAGCTCGCACCCGGCTTCGTCGTAGAAATTCGCGGGTTTCAGGAAAAGCCGCTCGCGCTCGAATGTGCCCGACAGATAGGCCTTGGACAGCGGAGGCCGCTGATAGGGGGCAAACGGCTCATCGCCCACCAGCGCAAGGCTGCCGTCGAAACCTTCGGCATGCAGCGTAGCGATGGCCTGCGCCGCCGCCTGCCCTGCCCCGATGATCACGATTCTTCCGGCCATGTCCTGTCCCGAAAAACAACCGGTTACCATGTCCCGGCATGGGCGCAAATCGGGGCCGGGCGGCGCACATTGAGGGCCGCCCATCCGCACGCTAAAAGCGGCCATGGCGAGCCCGATTCCGGAAATTTCGCTCTCTTTGTCCGGCTTGGCCGCAACCCGGCGCCTGGGCGCGGCCATTGCGCGCACGCTTCGCGCGGGCGATGCGGTGCTGCTTTCGGGCGATCTGGGCGCGGGAAAGACCACGCTGGCGCGCGCCATTCTGGACGCGCTGGGCGTGCGCGAGCCGGTGCCCTCGCCCACATTTACGCTCGTGCAGACCTATGAGACGGCGGGGCTGATCGTGCGACACTACGATCTCTATCGCATCGAAGATGAAGCGGAGCTGGACGAACTCGGGCTGGACGATGCGCTTGCGGAAGGCGCCGTGCTGATCGAATGGCCGGAGCATGCGCCATCGCGAATGCCTTCCGGCGCGCTGACCGTTGCACTTGACGCCGCTGGCGAGACGGCGCGCATCGCAAGGATTTCCGGGCCGCGGCGCTTCATGGACGCCCTGGCGGCGCTGGTGGAGGTTGTGCGTGGCTGACCGCGGCGAAGACCTTCGGGCGTTTCTGGCCAGCGCCGGCTGGGGCGCGGCCCGGCGCGCGCCGCTTGCCGGCGACGCTTCCACCCGGCATTACATCCGCCTGCATCTGAACGGCCGCACCGCCATGCTGATGGACCAGCCGCAGGCGGCCGAAGCGCCGCCGGCGCCCGCCCATGCGACGCCCGAGGAACGGCGCGCGCTTGGGTATAACGCCATCGCGCGGCTGGCCGGCGCCGACACCGGACGATTTGTTGCGGCCTCGAACTATCTTCGCGCCCGCGGCCTGAGCGCGCCCGACATCTATGCCGCCGACACGAACGAAGGTTTCGTGCTGATGGAGGATCTGGGCGAGGCGCTTTATTCCGATGCGCTCATGGGCGGCGCCGACGAAATGGCGCTTTACGGTGCGGCAATCGATGCGCTGTCCAGCCTTCACGCCGAAGGCGCGCCGGCCGCGCTTGCGCCCGACAAGCCGCTGCACCCTTACGACGAAACCGCGCTGATCGCGGAAACCGATCTCATGACGGAATGGTTTTTCCCGGTGGGCCTTGGCCGCAGCGCAACCGCCGATGAAACCCAGACCCATCGCAGGCTCTGGCGCGAGGCGCTTGACGCGGTGACGGCCGCATCGCCCGTGTTCGTGCACCGCGACTATCATGCGCAGAACCTGATCTGGCTGCCGGCGCGCGAAGGCGTGGCGCGCGTGGGCCTGATCGACTTCCAGGACGCGGTGGCCGGCGCGCAGGCCTATGACCTGATTTCGCTCACCGAAGATGCGCGGCGCGACGTTTCCCCCGAACTCGGCGAAGCGATGACCCGGCGCTACCTCGACCGCATGCGCGCGCAGGGCATGCCGCTCGACGAGGCGGCGTTCCGCGCCGCCGTGGCGGTGTTTGCCGCCCAGCGCAACGCCAAGATCGTGGGCATCTTTTCGCGGCTGTACAGGCGCGACGGCAAGCCGCGCTATCTTGGCTATCTTCCGCGCGTCTGGGGTTACCTGAACCGCGACCTCGAGCACCCGGTGCTGGCAAAACTGAAAGCATGGTATGACCGCGCGATCCCGCGCGAAAAGCGCGGCGCACCCCGAATCGAAGGAGCGTCGGTTTGAGCAACGGGCCCACGCGCGCAATGATCATGGCCGCGGGCCTTGGCACGCGCATGCGCCCGCTCACCAGCGATCTGCCCAAGCCGCTCGTGACTGTTGCGGGAAAGGCGCTGATCGACCACGTGATGGACCGGCTGATGAAGGCCGGCGTGAAGACCTTTGTTGTGAACGTGCATTACCGCGCCGAAAAGCTGAAGGCGCATCTGGCGCAGCGGAAGGACGCGGAAATCATCATTTCGGACGAAACGGATTCCATCATGGATTCCGGCGGCGGCGTGGCCAAGGCGCTTGCGTATTTCCGGGGCGAGCCGTTCTTTCACGCCAATTCCGACACCCTGTGGGTGGAAGGCACACGGCCCGCGCTCGAGCGCCTGAAGCTGAGATGGAACGAGCGCGAGATGGACGCCCTGATGCTTCTGGCGCCGACGGTGAACACCGTCTGCTATGACGGCCGCGGCGACTTCATGATGGACGCCGACGGGCGCATTTCGCGCGTGGGCGAACAGCGCATCGCGCCTTTCGTGTGGTCGGGCGTGGAAATCCTGCATCCGCGCCTGTTCGAAGGCGCTCCGTCGGGAAAATTCTCGATCAACCCGCTGTGGGACCGCGCCATTCAGAAGGGGCGCCTTTTCGGCGTGCGGCTGGACGGGGTGTGGATGCATATCGACCGGCCATCGGCAATCACGGAAGCCGAGCATTATCTGGCCGATCTGGCGCGCTCGCGGTAGCGCCCGACTCGAGCCAGACTTGGGCCATGGCCAATGTCTTCACCATTCCGGCGAGTGCGCCTTTCGCGGAAGCGCTGGCGCGCGGGATCATCGCAGAGCATGGCGACGACCCGCTGACGCTTGCCGCGATCACGATCTATCTGCCCACGCGGCGCGCGACGCGGACGCTTGCGGACATTTTCGCCAGACAGCTCGGCGCGGCGCTGCTGCCGGAGCTGCGGCCGCTGGGCGATGCCGACGAAGAGGAATTCCCGTTCGACGGCGATGCGGACGCGCTCGATCTGAAGCCCGCCATCGATCCCGTCCGGCGGCAGCTTCTCCTGGCAACCCTGATCCGCGACTGGCACGGCAAGACTCGCGGGCCCATCGGCTTTGCGCAGGCCGCGGGCATGGCGAAAAGTCTTGCGGCGTTCCTGGATGACGTCGAAAGGCAAGGCGCCGATCTTTCCAAACTCGACGGGCTCGTGGAAGCGCCGCTCGCAGAGCATTGGAACGACGTGCGCGCGTTTCTGTGCCTGATGCGCGACGAATGGCCGAAAATTCTTGAAAAGGAAAACCGGGAGAATCCCGCGCAGCGGCGCAACCTCATGCTGGAGCGGCTGCGCAAATCGCTTGTGGCGCACCCGCCGGCCGGGAAAGTGATCGCGGCAGGATCGACGGGCAGCATCCCGGCAACCGCCGCGCTTCTGGGTGCGATCGCGCGGATGCCCGGCGGCATGGTCGTGTTGCCCGGCCTCGACAAAGACCTGGATGAGGAAAGCTGGCAGAAACTCGACGAAAGCCCCGGCCATCCGCAATACGGGCTCAAGCAGCTGCTCGCGCGCATCGGCGTGGATCGCAGCGCAGTGCGCGAGTGGCCCTGGGCGCAGGAACGCAACGAGGCTCGCGAGCATCTGTTGCGCGAGGCCCTGCGGCCGGCGCCGACGACGGATGCCTGGCAGGCGCTGGCCGAACGCGGCGCGGGCCACGTGGCGAACGGACTGAGGGGCCTGTCGCTGCTTCAGGCGGGCCATCCGGCCGAGGAAGCCTGCGCGATCGCGCTTGCCTTGCGTGAAGCGCTGGAGACGCCGAAACAGACGGCGGCCCTGGTGACGCCCGACCGGACTCTTGCGCGGCGCGTGGCCGCGGAACTGCGGCGATGGGATATCGAAATCAACGATTCCGGCGGGCAGCCGCTGTCGCACACCAGGCCCGGCACATTCCTGTGCCTTCTGGCGGACGCGGTGGATGCGCAATTCGCGCCGGTTCCGTTGCTGGCGCTTTTGAAACATCCGCTGGCCGCAAACGGGCTTGATCCGGCCGAATTCCGCCGCAAGGCGCGCATGCTCGATCGTCTGTGTCTGCGCGGGCCGAGGCCCGATCCCGGACTCGACGGCATTCGCCGCGCCATTGACGGCGCGCTGGGAGATCTGCGCGAAGAGGAGAAATGGAAACGGGCCGACATCGAGGCGGTCAAGCGCTGGTTCGATCATGTCGAACGCACGCTGCGGCCGTTGGAAGAAGCCTTTGCAGAGCGCGCGGCAACGCTTCCCGGCCTGATTGCCGCGCATGTGGAGGCAGCGGAGGCGCTGGCGCGCAGCAATGCCGGCCGCGGCGCGGCCCTGCTGTGGCGTGGGCCGGCCGGCGACGCCGCCGCAAAACTGATCGCGGCATTTGCCGAAGCGGCGGAAGACCTCCCGCCGCTCGAACCCGATGCCTATGCGCCGCTCTTCCGCTCGCTGGCAGACGAGATTGCGGTCCGGCCGCCGTTCGGCCAGCACGCGCGGCTTTCCATTCTGGGGCCGCTCGAAGCGCGGCTCCTGCGCTTCGACATCACGATTCTCGGCGGCCTGAACGAAGGCACCTGGCCGCGCGCAGCATCGACCGATCCGTGGCTGTCGCGCCCGATGCGCGAGGCGCTGGGACTGGAACAGCCGGAGCGGACCATCGGACTTTCGGCGCATGATTTCGCAACGCTGGCCGCCAGCCCGCGCGTGATCCTTTCGCGCGCCACAAAAGCGGAGGGCGCGCACACGATCGCATCGCGATGGCTGCAGCGGCTGGTGCAGGTTACCGATGGGTTGGCCCTGAAAATTTCCAGCGCGGATCAATATTGCCGGTGGGCCGGAGCGCTGGATGAACCGGGCTCCCCGCCAAAGCCCGAAGAGCGGCCCCGGCCGAAACCGCCGGTGACAATGCGGCCGCGCAGTCTTTCGGTCACGGAAATCGAGACCTGGATGCGCGATCCTTATGCGATTTACGCAGAGCATGTGCTGCGCCTGAAGCCGCTGGACCCGCTGGATGCCGATTTCGGCGCACTGGAGCGCGGAACGGCGATCCACAAGGCGCTGGAACTGTTTCTGGCCGAGACGGGCGGCGATTTTGCGCCCGATTCCTGGCGGCGGCTTGTCGAGATCGCCAACGCGGTGTTCGGCCAGGCCGGTGTTCCACATTCGGCCCTGGCCCTGTGGCGGCCCCGCTTCGCGCGCGCCGCGCGATGGTTTGTGGAAGAAGAGCGCAAGCGCCGCGACACGATCGCAAAATCCTTCGTGGAACTGAAAGGCCGGCGCACCTTTGGCGAGGGCGAACGCGCCTTTGTCCTTCGCGGCCGCGCCGACCGCATAGACCTTCTGCATTCCGGCGGAGCCGCCGTTGTGGACTACAAGACGGGAAAGCCGCCGACCAACAGGCAAATCCAGTCCATGCTGACGGCGCAGCTTCCGCTGGAAGCCGCCATCCTTTCCGCCGGCGGCTTCCCGGACGCGGGGCCTCTGAACGCGGAGCAGCTGCTTTACATCCAGGTTTCCGGCGGCGCGGAGCCCGGCAGGTATCAGCCGGTTGAGCCGAAAAAGATGACGCTTGCGCAATTCGTGGCCGAGGTGGAGCGGAAACTCATCGCGCTTGTCGCGCTGTTCGACGACGAGAACACGCCCTATCTGCCGCGGCTCATTCCATTCCGCGCCGATCAGCCCGGCGACTATGACCATCTGGCGCGCGTGCGCGAATGGTCGCTCATCGGCTGGGAAGTGGACGAGGAATGAGCGGGCAGGAAGCAACGCCGCTGGATGCGGCCAATCCCTTCGCGTCCGCCTGGGTCTCGGCCAACGCGGGCTCCGGAAAGACGCATACGCTCGCCAACCGCGTGACGCGTTTGCTGCTGGCCGATGTCGATCCGGCAAAGATCCTGTGCCTCACCTACACCAAGGCGGCGGCGGCGGAGATGCAGGAGCGGCTGTTCAACCGCCTGGGCCAATGGTCGATGTTCGACGACGGCAAGCTGTCCGCCGAAATTGCGAAGATTGGCGCACGCGCGGAAAGCCGTGCCGATCTTCGCAAGGCGCGCCGGCTTTTCGCGCGGGCGCTGGAGACTCCGGGCGGGCTGAAAATCCAGACCATTCACGCCTTCTGCCAGAACGTGCTGTCGCGCTTTCCCCTCGAAGCCGGCATTTCGCCCGGCTTCCGTGTGCTGGACGAACAGACCGCGCGCGATCTTCTCAACAGCGCGCGCGTGCAGGTTCTGGAACGCGCCGGCCGCGGGGATGCGCGGCTTGCGGAGGCGGCTGCCTATATCGCCACGCAGATCAGCGAGAACCGACTGAGCGTGGTGCTTTCGGCGGCGCTGGGAAACGACCGCGCGAAGCTCGAACGGTTCTTCGACCGGCTTCCGGCGGGGCCCGATGCCCTGCGCAACGCCATCAACCGGGCGCATGGCGCGGACGGCGCGCGGCCGGAAACGATTGCGCAGCAGTTCTGCGCCGAAATCAAAGCCGATGATTCAAGGCTGTCCGATGTCGTTGCGTGGCTGGAAACCGGCGGCACGGCCGATCGCAGGTGCGCGGCTGCGCTGAAGCGCGCGCTCGTCGCAACAGATGCCGAAGCCATGTTCGCCGGCATTTGCGACGCGCTGCTGAAGGGCGACGGCGAGCCTTATGCCAGCACAGCAACCAAGCCCCTGCAGACGAAAAGACCCGATTTGTTCGAATATCTCTCCGGATTGACCGAGCGCTTGTACGCTGCATCCCAACGCTACAAGGCTGCGCGCGCGGCCGCGCTGGCCGAAGCGGCCGTGACGCTGGCGGCCGCGGCACACGAAACCTACACCGCCGAAAAGCGGGCGCGCGGCTATCTGGACTACGACGATCTGATTGCCGGGACGCTGCGCCTTCTGGAGCGGCAGGCTGCCGCGCAATGGGTGCTTTACAAGCTTGACGGCGGCATCGACCACATCCTGATCGACGAGGCGCAGGACACGAGCCCCGACCAGTGGCGGATCGTGCGCAAGCTGACGGAAGAATTCTTCGCCGGCGAAGGCGCCACCGCCGGCCGCGCGCGCACCGTGTTCGCGGTGGGCGACGAGAAACAGTCGATCTTCAGTTTCCAGGGCGCCGAACCGGTGCAATTCGAATACTACCGGCAGTTCTTCGGCGCGCACGCAAAGCCGTTCGCCGACGTGCCGCTTCTCGAATCGCGCCGTTCCGCGCCGGAAATCCTGTCGTTCGTGGACCGCGTGTTCCAGGACGAAACGGCGCGCGCGGGGCTTACGCCCGATGCGCGCGAAATCCTTCACGTTCCGCACCGCAAGGATGCCAAAGGCTGGGTGGAATTCTGGCCCGCGCTGAAGCCCGACGCGGAGAAGGAACACGACCCCTGGCGGCCAGTGGACGTGCCGTCGGAAAACAGCCCCGTCGTGCGGCTGGCCAGACAGATTGCGGCGCAGATCGCCGGCTGGATGGAGAAGAAGCTGAGGCTCCCGGGCCATGACCGGCCCATCGCGCCGCAGGACATCATGATCCTTCTGCCGCGGCGCCAGCCGTTTGCCAGCGAGATCATCCGCAGGCTGAAGGAATATGGCGTGCCTGTCGCCGGCGGCGACCGCATCAGGCTCACCGAGCAGATGGCCGTGATGGACCTGATCGCGCTCGGCCGGTTCGTGCTTCTGCCTGAAGACGATCTCAACCTGGCGGCGTTGATGCGCTCGCCCATCCTGGGATTTTCGGAACAGGAGCTGTTTGAACTTGCCGGCACCCGGAAGGGACATCTGTGGCGGGCGCTGGCCGAGCGGCGCGACGAACGGCCCTGCTATGCGGCCGCCCACGATTTCCTGACGGGCGCCCTGACGCGCGCCGATCTGGTGCCGCCGCACGAGTTCTTTTCGTCTGCGTTGTCGCGCGGGTGCCGCAAGAAGCTGCTTTCGCGCCTTGGGCCGGAGGCTGCGGACGCCATCGACGAATTCCTCTCGCTCGCGCTGGCATTCGAGGCAATGAACACGCCGTCGCTGGAAGGCTTTCTGCACTGGATCGAGCGCGGAGAGGCTGAAGTGAAGCGCGACATGGAGCGCAGCCGCAACGAAGTGCGCGTGATGACCGTGCATGGCGCCAAGGGCCTGGACGCCGATATCGTCATCCTGCCGGACACCACTACGCTGCCCGATCCGCCCGGCAAACGCGGCGAGCTTCTGTTTGCGGGCGACGACGTGATCTTCACGCTGAGTACCGCCGAAGCGCCCGAAGCGGTGAAGCGCGCGAAGGAGAGGGCGAAAGCCGAAGCGCTGAAGGAACACAAGCGCCTGCTCTATGTCGCCCTCACGCGCGCCAAGGATCGGCTTTGCATCTGCGGATTCGAGAACAAGCGCGGCGTGGCAAGAGACTCCTGGTACGAGCTTGCGGAGCGTGCGACGAAAGCCTGCGGTCGCGAAATCGTGCGGGACGGAAAGACGCTCTTCGCCTTCGGCGCGGCGGACCTTGAACCGCACACCGGCGCCGTCGCGGCCGCCGATGGCGCGACCGAACTGCCTGCCTGGGCGCAAAGCATGCCCGGGCCGGAACCCGAAACGCCGCGGCTCATCCGCCCGTTCGACGCGGCGGACGCGACGGATATTGTTTCCTCGCCGCTTTCGGAGGGAAGCGCCAGGCGGTTCCGCCGCGGAATTCTGATTCATGCGCTGCTCGCGGGACTGCCGCAGGCGGAACCCGGCCGGCGCGAAGCGATGGCGCGCAAATTCCTGGCGGCGCACCACGTGCCCGACGGCGACATTGACGCGCTTGTCGCCGAAACCCTCAAAGTCCTGAACCATCCCGTTTTTGCGCCGGCATTCGGCGAAAACAGCCGCGCGGAAGTGTCCGTGATCGCCGATCTGCCGCATATCGGAGAGGGCGCGCGCGTGAGCGGCCGCATTGACAGGCTTGCCGTCAGCGACGGCGAAGTTCTGATCGTGGACTTCAAGACCAATCGCCCGCCGCCCACGAAGACGGACGACGTGCCGCAACTCTATCGCGCGCAGATGGCGCTTTATCGCGAGGCGCTCGCGAAGATTTATCCGGGCCGGCGAATCGTGGCCGCGCTCGTCTGGACCGACGGTCCGGGCCTGATGCCGCTGCCGGATGCGATGCTGGATGCCGAAATCGGCCATATTCGTGCACGGCTTGATTCCGGGGCCTCTCGTTCCTAGATTTTCGGAAGCAAAACCAGCCCAAGGAAGGCCATGACCGCGCCCGTGAAAGTATCCGACGCTTCGTTTCAGAGCGATGTGCTGAATTCCTCCAAACCCGTTGTGGTGGATTTCTGGGCGGAATGGTGCGGGCCGTGCCGCATGATCGCGCCGGCACTGGAAGAGCTGGCAGCGGAGCTGGGCGACAAGGTGACGGTGGCCAAGATCAACATCGACGAAAACCCGCATGTGCCGACGAAGTATGGCGTGCGCGGGATACCCACCCTGATGATCTTCAGCCAGGGCCAGGTGGCGGCGACCAAAGTGGGCGCGCTTCCGAAATCCAAGATCAAGGAGTGGATCGAGCAATCGATCTGATTCATCAAAAAGTGCCTGAAAAGGCGCGCCCGGCCGGGCGCGCCTTTTGTTTTTTTCAGTCCTGAGCAGCGCGCATGGCTGACGCCCGCCGGTCTTATGCAGGCCAACTAGCGGACCGTTCCTATCTTCTCCGGGAGGCCAAAGGGAACACCGCCCATGACGTCCACACGCTTTCTCGTCGTTGCCGCCCTGCTCGCGGCGATGCCCGCGCCGGCGCTTGCCGGGGAAACCCTGGCGCTGGCGCCATTTGCGCGCGTCAAGGCGTCCGACGGCGCGCATGTGATCATCCGCCATGGCGACCGCCAGCAGGTGACGCTCGCGGCCGGAAGCACGCAATATTCGCGGATCGAAGTCCGCGACGGCGTGCTGGAGATCGAGACCTGCAAGGACTGGAGCTGCCCGCGCCACTATCGGCTCGAGATCGACATCGCCGTTCCGGAAATTTCCGCGCTCGACGCCAGCGACGGCGCAAGCATCGAAGCGCAGGGCGACTTCCCCACGCAGGCACATCTGGCCGCCAAGGCCAGCGATGGCGGCAACGTGGACGCGCGCGCCGTGGCGGCCGCAGAGGTCAACGCGGTTGCAACCGACGGCGGAGAGGTTTCGGTGGAACCGCGGCAGGCCATGAATGCGCGCGCCGACGACGGCGGGCTTGTGCGGTATTGGGGCCATCCCACCGTAACCGGACTGATTGCAGAAGACGGCGGCGCTGTGCGCCAGGAAAGCTGAGGGAGCATCTCATGAAAACCACCACATTCGTTTCAGCCGCGGCGGCCATCCTTCTTGCCGGCGGCGCATCCGCCGGCACGGCTGTGCCGGTGAGCAACTTTCATTCGGTCTCGATTGAAGGCATGGGCCACATCACCTTCGTCCATGGCGACAGGCAGAGCGTGGTGCTGCAATCGGGCGATACAACAAACACCCGGATCTACGTGAAGAACGGCGACCTGGTGTTCAAATCCTGCCCGCAGAAGGGATGGTTCGGCGGCGACTCCTGTCCGTGGGGTTACCGGCTGGATGCGGTGGTGACAACACCATCGCTTGACGCCGTTGAAATTGACGGCAGCGGCAAGATCGATGCCCAGACCGGCTTCCCGCAACAGGCCAGGCTCGACGTGGAAATCAACGGTAGCGGCGCCGTGGATCTGACGGATATCCCGGCGGCAAGCTCTTCGGTTTCCATCAACGGAAGCGGCAAAGTGCGCCTGACCGCGCACGACAAGCTGGATGTCGAGATCGCCGGCAGCGGCGAAGTGATCTATGACGGAACGCCCGCCGTCAGCCAAAGCATTCTCGGCAGCGGAGTCGTCAAAAGCGCGCGGTAACGGCGGTCCATTGGAGGCGGCGGCAAGCGGCCCGGCATCGCCGGGCCGTTTGTTTTCCGGCCGTTCAGGAATTTTCCGCGAGAACGCGCCCTGCCAGATGCAGCGAGCCGCAGATGAGAATGCGCGGCGTCTCGCCAGCCGCCCGCGCAAAGGCCGACACCTGCATCATCGCTTCGTCGAGGCTGCTGGCCGGATCGGCCTCAAGCCCCGCCGCGCGCGCAGCGTCATAGAGGGCGCCTGCCGGCTGGGAGGCCTCTTCATCCGGGATCGCAACCGTCACCACATGCCGCACAAGCCCCGCATAGGGCGCGAAAAAGCGTTTGGCGTCTTTTGTCTTCAGCATCCCGCTGATGAGATAGACGGGCTTCGGAGAGCGCTCCTCCAGCTCGGCAAGCGCATTGGCAATGGCATGCGCGGCATGCGGATTGTGTCCGCCGTCGAGCCAGACTTCGGCGCCCTTCGGCGCCAGGTCCACGAGCGGGCCTTTCGTCAGCCGCTGCATGCGGGCGGGCCATTCCACGCGCCTGAGGCCCTGCTCGATCGCACTTTCGTTGTTCCATCCGCCTGCGCGGATCGCCGCGATGGCAAGCGTTGCGTTTTCGATCTGGTGCGGGCCCGCCAGCCGCGGCAGCGGCAAATCCAGAAGCCCCGCCTCGTCCTGGTAGATCATGCGGCCGTGCTCGGCATGGCCGAAAAAATCCTGGCCGTAAAATCGCGCCGGCGCCGAGAGCGCATCGGCCCTTCGGGCAAGGACATCCCGGGCCTCGTCGGATTGCGGGCCCACGACCACCGGAACGCCGGGCTTGATGATCCCGGCCTTTTCGGCCGCGATGCCGGCCAGCGAATTGCCCAGGAATTCCTGGTGATCAAGACCGATCGGTGCAATCACCGCAACGCGCGGCTTCATGATGTTGGTGGCGTCGTATTTGCCGCCCAGCCCTACCTCCAGCACCAGCGCATCGGCGGGATGGCGCGAAAAGGCAAGCATCGCGGCCGCTGTCGTGATCTCGAAAAAGGTGATGGGCGCGCCGGCATTTGCGCGCTCGCATTCGTCGAGGATTTCGACGAGTTCGATTTCGGAGATCAGCCGTCCCGCCAGCCGGATGCGTTCGTGAAAGCGCACAAGATGGGGCGAGGTATAGACATGAACCTTGAGGCCCTGCGCTTCCAGAATGGCGCGGGCAAAGGCGCAGGTCGAACCCTTGCCGTTCGTGCCGGCGACATGGATGACCGGCGGCAGCCTGCGTTCTGGGTGGCCCAGGCTTCCGAGCAGCCGTTCAATACGGTCAAGGACAAGATCAATCCGTTTGGGATGGAGCGAAAGAAGCCGTTCGAGGATCGCATCGCTCTGCGCCGCGGCAGAGCTCATGGATGCGCCGATCCGTTGCCGTTGAGGCCCGAACCGTTGGCCGCGTTCCCGCCGTTGGCGCCGGCGCCGTTGACCGGCACCGGCGATCCGTTCGTGCGCACGACGGTGCCGTTGATCGTGGCCGGGATGGCCGCCATCTTCGGCCGCGGCCGCTTCATCATCAGATGCACCAGCCGCGACAGCGTTTCCCGCAGGTCATGCCGGTGCACGACCATGTCGATCATGCCGTGGTCCAGCAGATATTCGGCGCGCTGGAAGCCCTCGGGCAGGCGTTCGCGGATCGTCTGCTCGATCACGCGCTGGCCCGCAAATCCGATCAGCGCGCCCGGCTCTGCGATCTGGACGTCGCCCAGCATGGCGTAGGACGCGCTCACCCCGCCGGTCGTGGGATCGGTGAGCACGACGATGTAGGGCAGATGTGCATCGCGCAGCATATCCACGCCGATGGTCACGCGCGGCATCTGCATCAGCGAAAGGATTCCCTCCTGCATGCGCGCGCCGCCCGACGAGACGAAAAGAATGAACGGCCGCTTTTCTTCGACCGCCGTCGTCATCGCCTGCACCAGCGCCTCGCCAACGCCCATGCCGAGCGAGCCGCCCATGAAATCGAAGGGCTGCACGGCCACGATCACGCGCATGCCGTCAATCGTGCCGCGCGCGGCGACCAATGCGTCCTGGCGGCCTGTCTTGGCGCGCGCGTCTTTCAGCCGGTCGGTGTAACGGCGCTCGTCGCGGAAATGCAGCGGATCGACCGGCACCGGCGGTTGCGGCAATTCCTCATAGACGCCGGCATCGAATATCGCGGCGAAGCGCTCCACGGGCCCGATGCGCATGTGATGGCCGCATTGCGGGCAGACATTCAGGGCCGCCTGCAGATCGCGGTGGAAAATCATTTCGCCGCAGGCCGGACATTTGCGCCAGAGGTTTTCCGGCGTCTCGCCGCGGGCGCCGCTGATCAGACCCTTGATGCGGGGGCGGACAAAATTGGCAATCCAATTCATGATCCTATCCTAACACCCTCATTTCCGCGCCGCATGCACCGATTTGGCCAGGCTTTCGCAAAAGTTGACGGCCGAGTCGACGATTTCCGCGTGCCTGTTCGCCATATTCTCGCCCATTTTCCTGACGATCGCCGTGCCCACCACCGCCGCATCGGCGAATCGCGCGATCCGGGCCGCCTCTTCCGGCGTGCGAATTCCAAAGCCTACAGCGATCGGCAAATCCGTCCTGGCTTTGAGCCGGCCCACGGCAGCCTCCACATCAGCGGCCGCGGCCTGCTTGGTGCCGGTGATGCCTGCCACCGACACATAATATAGGAAGCCCGAGGCTCCGGAGAGGATGCGCTCCAGCCTTTTTTCGCCGGTTGTGGGTGTAACCAGCCGGATGACGTCGAGGCCGTGGCCGGCGGCAGGCGCACGCAAGACGTCGTCCTCTTCGGGCGGCAGATCAACGGTGATCAGACCGTCCACGCCCGCCTGCGCGGCATCCTTTGCGAAGCGCGCCGTGCCATAGGCGTGGATCGGGTTGTAATAGCCCATGAGAACGAGCGGCGTGTGCGAATCGCGTTCGCGAAACCGGCGCACCAGCTCAAGCACCTTCGCAAGCGTCATGCCGGATTTCAGCGCGCGAAGGCTGGATGCCTGGATGGCCGGGCCATCCGCCATGGGATCGGAAAACGGAACGCCAAGTTCAATCAGGTCTGCACCGGCCGCAGCAAGCTTTTCGAGAACGGCGAAGGAGGTGGCGGAATCGGGATCGCCCGCGGTGATGAAGGGAACGAATGCGGCGCGGTTCGCGCGGCGCAATTCGGCGAAACGCGCGGCGATGCGGCTCATATCGTTTCGCCCAGGGCTGCGGCCGCCGTGAAGACATCCTTGTCGCCGCGGCCGGACAGGCAGACGGCGATGATCCTGTCTTTGCCCATCTGCGGGGCCACGCGCGCGACATGCGCCAGCGCGTGCGCGGATTCGAGCGCCGGGATGATGCCTTCCAGCTTCGACAAAAGCGTAAAGGCTTCGAGTGCATCCCGGTCGGTCGCGGAGAAATATTTTACCCGCCCCTGATCCTTGAGCCACGCATGTTCCGGACCGACGCCGGGATAATCGAGGCCCGCCGATATGGAATGTGCTTCGTTCACCTGCCCGTCTGCGGTCTGCAGCAGATAGCTTCGCGCACCATGCAACACGCCCGGCGCGCCCTTGGACAGGGTGGCGGCATGATGGGCGGTGTCCACGCCCTCGCCCGCCGCTTCCACGCCGTGAATCTCGACATCGGCATCATCGAGAAACGGATGGAACATGCCGATGGCGTTGGAGCCGCCGCCCACGCAGGCCGTGACGAGATCGGGCAGCCGGCCTTCGGCTTCCAGCATCTGGCTGCGCGTTTCTTCGCCGATCACCGTCTGGAAATCGCGCACCATGGCCGGATAGGGATGTGGGCCGGCCGCCGAACCGATGATGTAGAACGTGTCATGGACGTTGGCGACCCAGTCGCGCAACGCTTCGTTCATTGCATCCTTGAGCGTGCAGGAGCCGGAGGAGACGGGGCGGACTTCCGCGCCGAGCAGGCGCATGCGGAACACATTGGGCTTCTGCCGCTCGATATCCACCTCGCCCATGTAGATCACGCAGGGCAGACCGAAGCGCGCGGCAACGGTGGCGGTGGCCACGCCATGCTGGCCGGCCCCGGTTTCGGCAATGATGCGCGTCTTGCCCATGCGGCGGGCCAGCAAAATCTGCCCGAGGCAGTTGTTGATCTTGTGCGCGCCCGTGTGATTGAGATCTTCGCGTTTCAGATAGATTTTCGCGCCGGTGAAACGGGACGTGAGCCGTTCGGCGAAATAGAGCGGCGACGGCCGCCCGACGAAATGCCTGAGCAGTCCGTCCAGCTCCGCATGGAAGGCCGGATCCTTTTTTGCCGCTTCGTACGCCTTCTCGAGCTCGAGCACGAGCGGCATCAGGGTTTCGGCCACAAAGCGGCCGCCATAGGCGCCGAAATGCCCGGAGGCATCGGGGCCGGCACGCCAGGAATTGGGCCGCGCGGTCATGGCTGATGTTCCGGCGCGAGCGCCGCGGCGCGGGCATGTGCCACGAATTCGGCGATCATCTCGGGACTTTTGACGCCGGGCGCAGTCTCAACGCCCGACGAAACATCGACGCCCGGTGCATCGGCTGCGCGAATGGCGCGCCCGACGTTTTCCACACCCAGGCCGCCGGCCAGCAGCCAGGGCCGCGCAAACCTGCGGCCGCGCAGAAGCTGCCAGTCAAAGGCCGCGCCGTGACCTCCCGGGCGCGTGGCATTTACGGGCGCCTTGGCATCGAACAGGAGCATGTCAGCCACCTTTTCGTATTCGGCGGCCACGGACAGATCGGCCGCTTCGGCGATCGCCATGCTTTTGATGACCGGCAGGCCGAAGCGCGTGCGAACCGCTGCCACACGCTCCGCCGTTTCACTGCCGTGAAGCTGAAGCAAATCGGGTTGGGCCGCGGCAATCGCCCGCGCGATCTCTTCATCCCCCGCATCCGCGACCAGCGCAACGATGCGCGCGCGTCCGCGCAAACGCTGGGCCAGCGACGTTGCGGCATCGGATTTCACAAAGCGCGGCGAGCGATGAAAGAACACAAGCCCGGCATAATCCGCGCCGGCGCGCATGGCGGCATCGGCCGCCGGCACGCTGTTGACCCCGCAGATTTTGACCTGAATGCCCATGGGGCGCCGCTTATCGCGCGCAAGCGGCGGTCAGATCAAGCAAGGCCGGAAAAATGCATTAAAACGCCAAGGTTCAGGCCAATTGGGCAATCTCGGCGGCGATGGCCCGGGCCGCGGCCGCCGGATCGGGAGCCATCGTGATGGGCCGGCCGATCACCACGATATCGGCCCCGGCGCGTGCCGCTTCGCCCGGTGTCATCACACGCCGCTGGTCTGCAAGGTCGGCGCCCTTCGGCCGGACGCCGGGCGTGACGATCAGAAAGTCCGGGCCGCAGGCCGCGCGAACCGGCGCGATCTCGCGCGGGCTGCACACCACGCCATCCAGCCCGCTGTGCTTTGCAAGCTTTGCCAGGCGAACAACCTGGTCCTGCGCGGGCGACCGCTGGCCCACCGATTCCAGATCACGGTCTTCCAGACTGGTGAGCACGGTCACCCCGATCACCTTCACATCGGGATCGACGGCGCGCGCGGCCTCGACACTGGCGCGCATCATGGCTTCGCCGCCGGAGACGTGAATGTTGAAGAGCTTCGCGCCAAGTTTCACCAGTTCGCGCGATGCGCCCGCCACGGTGTTGGGGATGTCGTGGAATTTCACGTCAACGAACAAGGGCAGGCCGAACGCGGCGATCTCGCGAATGCCGGACGGGCCCTGCGCGGTGATGAATTCCAGCCCCACCTTCAGGCCGCCGGCCGCGCCGCGAACAAGGCGCGCGAGCTCGCGCGCTTTGGAAAGATCAGGCGTATCGAGAGCAACGAAGACAGGGTTCTGGAATCGCGCTGCGGTCATCCGGGGCCGCTCTTAGGGCCGCCGCGCACCGGCGGCAAGGGCTTCCTGGCCCGGCCGCCCCAGAGCCGCGACAGCGCCTGGGTTGCCCCGCCGAGCACAATCCCCAGCGCCAGCGCGAAAAACATCAGCAGATAGAGCGGGAGGCTGAACGCCAGAGCCGGGTGATCGGACGAAAACGGGTCCAAGCTGAAGACAACGCTTTGCCGGTTGGCAATCGCAAGTGCCCCCGCGATCACCACAGCCGGAACGCCAAACACATACGTCGAAAGTCTCACGGGCTTGCGTGCGATCGGTCGTTGTTCAGCTTTTCGCGCAATTCCTTGCCGGTCCGGAAGAATGGCGCGCGCTTTTCATCCACCTTGACCGGCTCACCCGTCCGCGGGTTGCGGCCCATGCGCGCGGGACGGGCCTTGACCGAGAATGCGCCAAACCCGCGAAGTTCCACGCGCTTGCCGAGGGCCAGCGCCTTTGCGATCTCATCCAGCACGGTTGTAACGATCCGCTCCACATCGCGATGGTAGAGATGCGGATAACGCTGCGCCAAGCGCGCGACCAGTTCAGATTTGATCATCCCCGTCCCTCGAGGGACCCCGTATCGTGACAACGATAGCCTGCCCCACAGGGTTAACCTAGTGGCAGCCCACAAAAGCGTCAACGGGAAGTCACTGAATACGCAATGTTTTTCTGATTCGTGGGGTTTGGATGACAATCCATTTTCCCCTCTTTATTTGGGGCGAATCTGGCAAGACCCCTTTGAGTCTTGGGCTCTTCCAGCGCAGGCGCGCCTGCCACAAGACGAACAGGCGGACGTCTCAGGCCGCCATATTCGCCTTGGCGGCCAAGGGGATGGTGACACTTACGGTTGTGCCCTTGCCTTCGATGCTCTCGATCTTGAGGCTCCCGTGGTGCATCTGGGCCAGCGCCCGTACAAGCGCCAGTCCAAGGCCCGTGCCCGAATGGGCCGTTCCGGCGTCTGTCTTGAGTTGCACAAAGGGGTTGCCGAGCCGGTAGAGCTGGTCCGCCGGAATGCCGATTCCCGTGTCGGTGACCAGCAGAATCAGCTTCCCGTCTGAAATGGTCGCCTTGGCGATCACATGGCCGCCCGAGGGCGTGAACTTGATGGCGTTCGAAAGCAGATTGAGGAGAATCTGCTTGATGGCCCGCCTGTCCGCATCGACCCAGAGCGGGGCGGCGGGCATGCTGAACTGAAGGTCCACGTCGGCCTGCTGCGCCCGCTCGCGCATCAGATCCACGCATTCACGCATGATCTCGCCCACAAGCAGGCGCTCGCGCACAAGCTCATGCTTGCCGGCTTCGATTTTCGACATGTCGAGGACATCGTTGATGAGATCCAGAAGGTGCCTGCCGGCGTCCTGGATCAGGCGCGTGTATTCGCGATAGCGCGGATCGCCCAGCGGACCGAAAGTTTCCGCCTGCATGATCTCGGAAAAACCGATCACCGCATTGAGCGGCGTGCGCAGCTCATGGCTCATGTTGGCGAGGAACATGGACTTGGCGCGGTTGGCGCGATCAGAGGAATCGCGGGCCACCAGGGCTTCCTCGCGCGCGCTTTCGGCCCGCTTGATCGCAGCCGCCAGGCCGCGTTCCAGCCGCTTCCGCTCTTCCAGCGCGGCGCCGAGCATGGCCATCGAAAACCCGATCACCGCCACATAGATCTGCACAAGCAGAATCTGTTCGCGCAGGGAATGGCTGCGCAACATCCCGTGCGGATCGCCGAAGAGCACCGGCAGAAAAAGATAGACCGCGCTCAGCACCAGCCCGATGGCGCCTCCGGCAAAGCCGCGCTGGAATGTCAGAAGCGCGATGGCGGGGAAGAAGAGGAACGCAATCGGCGTGTCGCGGTAGATGTAGTTCACGCCGATCACCGCCACCACGGCGCCGATGGCAAGCAGGGTTCCGCCAAGCTGGTCCCTTGAGAACATCGCCTTGAATGCGGTCCAGCGCACGGTCATGACCGGCGGAACGATCATGATCAGGCCAAGCGCGTCGGCCGAATACCAGTTCACGACCGAGTCGAAGAAATCGGCGCCATAGACAAACCGGAAGATCACGCTGGAGAACAAGGCCGACAGAAGCGGAGCGGGAACCACGGCCAGGGCGTAAAAGCTCAGGAGCGCGCGCGGGCGGCTGATCGAACGATCCAGCCGGAAACGCCGCATCGGGATTGCCACCAGCAGCACTTCGATCGCATTGGCGACCACCATGCACGCAATCGAGAAGGGATTGTCATGCAGAAGGAAATCAGCCGCGGCGTTGCCCACCAGACCGGCCAGCAGGATTTTCGGCCAGTCGCGGCTGGGTTGCTTCAGCAGGAAGCAGAGCAGCACCGCATTCGAAATCCAGATGCCCGTGATGTGCCCGCCCAGCCGCGCCAGCAAATTGATCCCGCCGGCCGACACCAGCACGCTGAGGGCCGCGGCAATCAGGATGCCGAGCGAAGGACCGCGTCTTGCAGCCGCCAACGAAAGTGCCGCCTGCATGGTTATCGCCCGTTAACGGACTGGCAAATTTCTGTTCCGCCCATTCTGATTTTGTATGGCGGCGCAATCTAAGGTCCCGTTAATGACGCATTGCGAAAACCCGCGGCGGCGGGAAAGAAAAAGGCGCCCGGCCTGATGGACGGGCGCCTTCGATGAAAAGAAAGGATTTACCTATTCGCCGGGTTCCTCGTCGGCCTTTTTCTTGCCGCGCCGCTTCAGCGCCGCGCCCAGAATGTCCCCCAGGCTCGCGCCGGAATCCGACGAGCCGTATTGCGCCACGGCCTCCTTTTCCTCGGCCACTTCGCGCGCCTTGATCGAAAGCCCGATCTTGCGCGTGGCCTTGTCGACGCTCGTGACCATCGCATCCACCTTGTTGCCGACCTGGAAGCGCTCGGGCCGCTGTTCGTTGCGGTCGCGCGACAGATCGCTCCTGCGGATGAAGCTCTTGATGCCGTCGGCGAGCGTCACTTCGATGCCGCCGTCGTTCACTTCGGACACCGTAACGGTGACGACATCGCCCTTCTTCACGGGGCCGACCTTGTCCATCGGGTCGCCGGCAAGCTGCTTGATGCCGAGGCTGACGCGTTCCTTTTCTGCATCCACGTCCAGCACCTTGGCTTTGACCGTCTGGCCCTTCTGGTATTCCTTGATCGCTTCCTCGCCGGGCTTGTCCCACGACAGGTCGGAGAGATGCACCATGCCGTCGATGTCGCCGGGCAGGCCGACGAACAGCC